>Ga0172380_10001436_pt1 | contig 40842 bp, 30 predicted proteins | sample Leawe162metaG_FD_119747 | JGI IMG/M metagenome (GOLD analysis project Ga0172380, IMG submission 119747) | Leachate microbial communities from a municipal landfill in Southern Ontario, Canada - Leachate well 162 metaG | ecosystem: Engineered > Solid waste > Landfill > Unclassified | place...
AAGTGATATTCAAGCCTGGGTCTATGACCTGGCTGGTGAAGGCCGCAAGAAAAAGCACACTGCAAACCGCTCTTTCGATCAACTCAAAGCTGTCATTAACTTCGGTAAGCGCAAAGACCTAGTTTACTGCGATAACCCATGTATCGGCGTAGATAAGATACCGACTAAATCAAGAGAGCGCTTTATACAACCCGGTGACGAATTTGCGCGCTTCGCTCAGGCGCTAGCCGATGAACCAAACGAAACATGGAGAGATTTCTTTTGGCTCTCACTGTTTGTTGCGGCAAGAAGATCAAATGTTCTAGCTATGGCCTGGGACCAAATAAACTTTGAGCTTGAGACCTGGACAATACCAAAGACTAAAAATGGTGACTCGCATTCAGTGCCTCTTACTCCAAGCGCAATGGAAATACTGAAGCGCCGTTATCACGACGTAAAAAGACATGATATCTGGGTCTTCAACTCAGATCGCCGCACTCGTAAGACCGGTGAATTCTCTCACATGGGAAATCCAAAGGAAGCATGGAAAAGACTGCTCAAGCGAGCGGAAATAACCGACCTTCGAATACACGATCTTAGACGCACCGCTGGCAGTTACATGGCCATTCAAGGCGTCAGCCCAACTATCATTGGTAAAGCCTTAGGCCATAAGTCTCAAGCAGCTACAGCAATGTATGCTCGCCTTACGCAAGATCCAGTGCGTCAAGCAATGATAAATGCCCAAGCCGCTCTGGCCACACCATCAAAAATCTTTCCAAGCGAAGGCAAGATAGAAGTGTTGAAACATCAAAGAAACAGTTGACTTGACGCTGGGCTTGCGTCCGCTAGGCTTGTCGCCGGGCAGCCAGGGAAGCGCCGCTTTATTGGCATTGCTCTCGCGCTGTATCAAAGTCTCGGCGCGCACACCGCTGCGGCGGCTGCCGAGAAAGCGGGCGCAAGGGGACCCAGGGTCAAGTCGAGCCATTCTACAACGCGTGCTTTATAAAAACCGTAGAATAAGATGGTCCGCTTGAAGCAACAAACGAAAGCCAATTCAAACATCCTCTGGTGCAGGGAGAGGCATATTGTTAAATTGCATGCAGATAGGGCATTCTTAGACTAGTTAGCATCTATTAGCTATAGGAGTTCCATGAAAAAGCACAAAGTTCTTGGGAAGATGTGGCACTGCAAGAATTGATCAGGAAAAAGTAGCATCAATTCAGATTGATAGACCGGTCTAATAGTGGCAAAAAAAGAAAAGTTCGTTTAATAATGAGATAGCGATTTCAAAGGCCAAAAAATGATTGATCAGTTATTTGTGAATTGGCCAATTGTTTTTCCAAGGTTTGGCGAATTAAATTTCCATTTTAGGATCTCAAGATCCTGAGTAGACGGGATGCAGGAAAGATAATTAGTCGAAATTTTCGAAGATAATGCTTACGAAATGCGGAAAAGTAACTCGCAAATTTACTAATATTGGCAGGATAAAATGCGTCTATATCGTCGAACATTTACCAGGTCTATAGCGAAGATTTCGACCTCTTTGCTGGTTTTGGCAGTGACCCTCAATGCTGCGCAAGCATACAGAGCTAATGGCTCCTGTGTCGAAAGTGATGACCAAGATTTAGGAACTCTATTGCGAGTTGAGTTGGGATCTGCTCCACCTTGGTTATCGGAATTAGATACTCGAATAAAGAAAGCATGGCGTGCCGATTCCAAACTTGTCGGTTCTGTTTATTGTTCTTTCACTGTTAAACCAGATGGATCCATTGCAGATTTTGCTGCCAAGCTTCCAAACGGTGAAATGGGACGTTTGAGAAAAACTGATGAGGAAGCGGTGCGCTCAATCGTCAAATCTGCAATCCCTCTTCATTCTAAGCCAACTGACTCCAGTGAAAAAGCAGTTGCCTCAGCCCGTTTCTTTGCACATAACTCTTGCTCTGTTTGGGCCAGAGTACTCAAATGACAACTGGCGCCAGATAAGTATCTAGTTAGCATCAGCGTATAAACACTCTAGCCAAGGCTACAGACTTCTGATAACTTGCCACCATGAGCCCAATCATTCCTACTGTTCCAATTCACCCTAGACCAGCTCCAGTGCGGGTTGCAGTAGTTTCCCGCAAAAGGTTATATTGAAAATGACCTGCTCCCCGAAAATCGACCTATATCTGGCGGGACATACTCATGGCGGGCAGATTGCTTTGCCGTTCTATGGTGCGCTTGTTACGCTTTCAAACCGAGGCAAACAGTTCGAAGCGGGGCTCTATCAACGAGGCGGCACGCATCTCTATGTAAATCGTGGCATAGGTATGGAGGGCGGCATAGCACCAAGAGTGCGATTTTGTGCCAGGCCAGAGGTGACCGTTATCGACGTAGTTGGACAGTCAGGAAATTAACTTGGCTCAAGTTGTGACTGTCTAAAACCTAATTCTATTATTGTCCTTTACCATAATTATTGCTTCGGGCCAGGTTGCGCAAGTTGTCTTTATACATCGCATTCCAACCCTGATCGAATTTGCCGTCAATGAGGATTTTGTCGACTAACTGTGGCTTATCTTTGGTTAGAATTGCTGTAAATAACTTGCCGTTTCTAAGTCGACATCTAAAACTAGCTGCGTTGCCCGCTGTATCTTTGATGAGGGTGCCATTATCACCTCTAAACAAAGTCCAGTAATTTATCGCCTTTTGATTCTTCCCATAATTGACACTCCAGTGCGCAAAAGAGGATTGATAAATCGAACGATACACTCTAAATAGCAAAAAGTCATCGTCTGTCCATTCCTCAATGTCCGGATCTGTCATTCTCAAATCCCATGCAAGCTTATCTTTTTTAGAAAGACCATTAATGGAATAAACAGTAGGCACACTACCTCTAACACAGGCATAGTAATTGATTTCTTTACCGAATAATCGAGATGATTGCTTCTGGTGCAGAGGACCTGACCAATCATACTGCGGCACCAAATCAAAGGGACATTGAGCAACTTGTTGGGTTTCGGGTCTACAAAAGTCATTAAGCCGTTCAACTGTCCATTTATGCTCCATAAATTTTTCAAAAGCAGCTTTTGCTTGAGCTGGCTCAGTGGGCGAGTTCTTAATTATCGATTTAATTTGTGCTATTTCTGTTTTGCCAAAAGGTTTGCCACCGTATGGTATCCAGAGATTCCCTATTTTCTCAATAGGACTTTTTTTTGATTCACTCGAATCTTCGTTAGGTGACGGCTCATTGAAAGCAATAATCTGTGTTGTCCCTTTTAGTGGGGCCAAGAATGCTAACGAAGATGGATGCACCCCTTCATTAATTCTGGAAATCAGGTCAGTGTTTGGGCTATTGGTGTAGGTTTCCACCGTCAACATAGAACCCTGTCTATAGGTCCCTCGATAAACATCCACTATTAGCAATTTTAAAACTGCACTGTATTTATCCTTTTTGGAAACACCCTTGATCGTGACTAGAAGGCAGCTCTGAAATGGGAAAAACCCGTTATAGAGTTTTATCTTGCCTGGATGAGTCGCGGCTTTGTGAGTTGTCTCTTGTGCCAATACTGAGGGGTGTGTAATCAGACAAGCTGCGACGGCAGCACAAAACATTGTGCGCGATAAAGAGCCTGGAAAATCGATTGTTTTTAGCAAAATGCTGCACCGCATATGGGAAACGGTAGTTAATCCCATTATTCTAGCCTAGTTCGCTATCGAGCACTGACTGGGTAGTGGAAAAACTTTTGAGTGAGCGCTCTAGATGGCTCGCTAGCTTCGCAATGGCTAACTTTTTTACTACTTTTCGGACATAACTTGGTAGTTTCACATGTGGTATTACGTTCAACGGCCGTATATTCGGCAAATCTCGAATTTTCATACCACAAAAATGTTTCAGTATTACTTTCAACGCCTACTAGTACTGAGCTTACAGGCTTTTTCTGAATCCCTTTATCCTGCCATCACCACTTCCTTACCATCTATTCTATTCTGCCAGCTCTTTTCCGGGGTGGTAATGTCGTAACCTCTCGGAGGTTTCGACTGATGAATAATCTCACTTAACCGGCAGCTTCGCTGCCTCTGAACATTGCGAAATTTATCTAGTCGCTAAACTTTGGGCTTTCCGATCTCTTTGTATACGATCTAAGCAACATGGATTTATGTGCCCTCGATCCCTTTACTATGCACTGGGTTCAATCGACAGTCTTGAATTCGGGACTTTATCTTACTAAGTAAACTCTCGCCGTCACTTTCTCTTAACTGGGTCTCTACGCTCTCTAACTTTTCTGGGTCTTGGTTCTGGATCTGTTTCTCTCCATTACCTGGTTCTACTTTCCACTCTTGTTCTGGTTTACTGGGGTAGTCATTAGTACACACCTCTTCTAACCGACGACTGTAACAGCTGTCGATCTTCAAGTGTTTACTGGAATCTAAATCGCTCATGTTCCACCTTTTTGAGGCACCTGAAACATCTATCGACACCGTTATGGTCACCAAATAGTTGATTGAAATTTATTGCTAAGTTGATCGCTACAGTTAATTCACTTCGCGCTTCTAGATTTTGCAATGATCGATACATTTTTTTGTCAGCCAGCGGCAACTCTTTGGAGCCTCGCCGGAGCGGCTTCAGGCAATATACCAACACCTTTTGATTTCGCAAATTTCCGATTTATACTTTTGGGCTTTCCTTCTTTTCTGGTCTTTCTAGATGCTTCTCTTTCAAGCATAAGTGACACAAAAATGGGGCTAAAGACTTAGGCTCATTACTCTGTAAACGTAATCGCCGATATCCCTCGCACCACTTCTGGCCCCAAAACGCGCGTGATTTTTTTTCTAATCGCCGGTATGGCTGCTATTCTTTTGCCTCTTCATCTGCGGGTATGCCGTTTTGATACTTATCCATCACATCGTTAAAGAGGTCTAAGTCGACGTTAATAAACGATTCAAGCTTGTTCAAGGCCTCGAAAGAAGCAGGCATATCGCCCGTTAGACCTAGTTCACGCATAGGTTTTTCAACTAGCGCAAAGTCCTCAAAATAGATATCACGGCTGATATAAGGCGAACAGAATACAACCCTTCCACCGTTGTCGTAGCCATTCTTTACTGAGTGAAATTGAATATGTGGAATTGTAGGCATGCGAGTAATTTCCTCTCAAATTTCGTAGTAGTTGTTTTCTCATCCTACTACCGATACTAGCAGAGGTCAATACTATGCACATTGCGGGCCGTTCTCTCGTATATCTATTCGATAGCTCGGTTAGCGTCATGCCTCGATGCTAACCTGCAAATGCTAGAACATCAAGCCCTGAATTCAGCTTGCTAATCACCGACCTGCTGTAAAAGCAATTTATTGTTAGCGCCGGACCTAGAGGTAAAGCCAGCTTTACTGCCACCGTCTACAAAAACGATACTAGAAGCGCTAAGCGCGGAACCCTTCAATACTGAAGCTCCACCTCCGACCGACGACGGTCCATCCCACAGGCCCAGAGTTGGTGAGCCGCCTGCAATACCTAGGCAGCACGCATGCAATGAGTCTGTTCCGTAGATACATAAGCTTGGCTCGTCCATTCCTTTACTAACACTGAGGCTAGCTCTAGGTATTCCTTCTTTACCGAAGAGGTTGAAAGCCGGTCCACCTATCATCTCAACGTCGGCGGTTAAGCGGTCAACACCTTTCGAGTCTGTCATCGTAAGTTTAGGTGCATCAACAGCACCGGCACCATGTAAACCAATCTTCAGCTTACTCTTGCCGTCACGCCCGAAAAACTCACAACTCGGCTCGTCGCCTTCAGCACTAATTCTGCAACGCATGGCGCCTTTACTGTCAACGATATCTAGACTCGTAGCAGTCAACGGTGTTGCCTTAAGCGCGGCCTGCGCCCTGACTTCTGACAGTATAAAACTAGCCCCAATTATTCCGCCAAGTACTGCCGCAACTACGATGCTTACTGACTGCTTGATGCTCATTTAGCAATGCTCCTGACTCAACTGGCAAACTTTAGCACGATGAGAATATGGTAGAAGCTGCATAATTTAGATTGTCAGACTTGATATTGAGATTAATCGATTAATGTAATAGTAGTTATGCGATAGCCATTGACGTTGTAGCGACAAATCTGACTTTTCCCAATCTTTAGGCCATTGCTGAATTTCATTTACGGCCAAAAGAAGAAAACTTATTTCTCAAGAATCAGCCAGTCGGCTTGGTCCAAATTTTTCAGCACAAGCAAGATAAATTGCAACAACCTATGCACGATAACGTCTATTCCATCTGTTGCAAGTCCAAATAGCTCAACGGCTTTAAACAGTTGGGCTTTATTGCCATACTGTTCAACCCTAGCAAGTTCGGCAGCTAAGAATTTAGAACCATCATAGTATGACGAGTAGTTCGGAAAACTTCGTCGAAACAGAGTTTCATAGCGACTAGAGGTATACTCACCAGCTCTACAGCCGGGAAGTAAGAGACTCGCATGGTAACCACTTATGCTAGTGCGCCATCCAGTTCTCGCTACAAGTTGGCATGGCAATCTAACGTTGGCATCAAGCCAGCACATACTAGAAACAAATGACTCACTGTCTGATCCGAAAGCCTCTATTATATTTACACTATTAACTAGAATCTCCATAGCGCTATCTGTATCAAAATATTGGCGCTCATAATTTTTTCTGGAAATCACGCACGCTACTTCAAAAGCATCTTTCACAATGTCATTGCATAAAAACATCAAAGAAATTAGATCGAGCGCAATATATGAAGTGCTTTCAGAATATTCACGGTTTATTTTGTCGTGTTCTGGAGATCCGTCATAATCTACTAATGGATCGGGCTCCAATTCTTCGAATAAAACCAGAACAGCCTGCTCTTGACAAAGGCGTTTGAAATGAAGTTGCAACAATACGAGCGCGTTAGCAAAGCTGCAAGTCCTGTGCCTAAGCAGATCTATTAGCTGAGCTTGACCCGACCTACTCTCGTCAGTTTTGCACAACTTCGAAGCCTTAGAAAACCTAACATAAGCATTAGTAGAAGCTGTTTCACAATCTTCGAATACAGTCTTTAGAGCAATCATAGGTGAATCTTGCTTGAATAATGGCCCTCCATCTAAGATTGTCGGCCGTCTGCTATTTCTCATTTACTAACCAAGTTAAGTCAAAGCCTTAGCAATAATAGCAATAATGAGGCTAAAGGCAAGAAAACTAGGCACCGGTAATGATGCCACTAAAAAGTAATTCGCCTTTCTGTTCAATTAGAGAAAGCGACTAGCACAAATCGCACAACGAATCTGCACCAAATGTGGTGCAACTCTATCAATAGACAGAAAACAAAAGGCCTGCATTTATTGCAGGCCTTTCTTACTTCATCAATTAAACGCTTGATCGCTCAAAAGAGCATTACTAACGTTTTCTTATCATGCCAATCTTTTCCGGGGAAAAGTTGGGATATTGTTGGGATGGGTTTTTCCAAAGTCCCGAAAGTCTTGGGCGATGAGAGACTCGAACTCCCAACCCCCTCGGTGTAAATGAGTGGGTTAACCCTATTTTGCTTAGCGTTCTTTCACAAGGCAGAGCCATCGACTACAATAGAGCCATGCTTGGTTTTTATATCTTTCAATTTGTGCCGATTGTGATTGTCGAAGGAATTGTGCTTTGGCGCATGAAATGGGCGTCTCTGCCGCGTTCGCTCTTTGTTTCTTTGATGATGAACTTCGCTTCTTTTCTCGGTCTGGTTTTGGGCCTAGGGCCTTATATCACAGGTTCTATGCCCTGGGGCTTGACACTGTTTGGCACTTATTCGTTCATGGTCGAAGGCACTGTTTTGATGCTGCTGGAGAGCAAAGACCCTAAGCTGGTCTGGGCCTGTGCCCTGACGGCCAATCTTTTAGGTTGCGTCCTTCTGGCAGTAGAAGCTCTTGTCGGTGCCATTCCAGGAATTTTCTCGCCTAAGTAACCCTATTATTTAGCAGTTTCTTTAGCTTGGCGTGGCCTTGTAAAGTGCCTTGCGGCGCTAGAATATTGCCTTCATACCACTGCGAGCGCATACCCAATTATGAGCACCATTGTTTCGCCTGACACCGGTTCAGAAGTTATTTGGCAACCCAGCGGCGCCTACTTAGAGAGTAGGGTGGTCGATTTCATGAGAAAGCATGATATCGCCGATTGGCAGACCCTAATTGCCAAGTCTAACGACGACACCGAATGGTTCTGGCAGGCTGCTCTTGAGTACATGGGCTTCCAGTGGAACAAGCCTTACAGCAAGTTGATGGATAGCTCAAAGGGCTTTGAGTGGACAAAGTGGTTCGTCGACGGCGAACTCAATATCATCTCGAACACTTTAGATTGGCATCTTGAAGCCGGCAAAGTGGCTGGTTCAAGAGTGAGCGTTGGTAAAGACCACCCGGCCTTAATTTGGGAAGGTGAAGACGGCCGCAGTCGCAAATTGACCTATGGTGAACTTAGTCACCTCACTGGGCAAGTAGCTAGTGCCATGCTCAAGCTCAATGTTAAAGCTGGCGATGCTATTGGTATTTATATGCCGATGGTGCCAGAGGTAGTGGCAGTACTTTTTGCCTGTTTCAAAATCGGCGCGGTTGCTGTTCCAATCTTCAGTGGCTTTGGCCCTGAGTCTTTAGCTACTCGCTTGAATGACGCTGAAGCCAAAATATTATTTACTGCCGATAGCGGCAAACGCCGGGGCAAGTTGATTCCGATTAAAGCAGAAGCCGATCTCGCTGCTCAGTCGGCACCGGCTCTGGAACACATGATTGTGCTAAATCATTGTGATACTGACGCGCACATGAAAGATGGTCGCGACCTCTGGTTCCATGATGTTGTCCTCAATCAAGAGCCTGCCGAAACCCAAGCAGATCTTTCCGCTGAACATCCGTCGATGTATCTTTATACATCAGGTACCACAGGTAAGCCCAAGGGTACTGTCCACACCCATGCTGGTGCTCTGGCACAAATTGCTAAAGAGTTAGGCTTTGCCTTTGACTTGCAGCCTGACGACAAGTTTTTCTGGGTCTCTGATATTGGCTGGATGATGGGGCCATGGGAGATGATCGGTACAACATTCTGGGGTGCCACCATGGTCATCTTTGAAGGTAATCCCAGCTATCCAAACCCTGACACTATCTGGAAAATTTGTGACCAGCACCAGGTAAATACTCTTGGTATTAGTCCAACTCTAATTCGACACCTCAAAGCTCAAGGCGAAGAGTGGGTAGACAAGCATGACTTGTCGACTTTGCGTTTGCTTGGCTCAACTGGCGAGCCCTGGGATCAAGACAGTTATATGTGGTTCTTCGATAAAGTGGGCAAGAAACGCTGCCCGATTATCAATATTTCTGGTGGCACCGAAATCGTCGGTTGTCTGCTTTCTCCTCTGCCTGTGATGCCGCTCAAGCCCTGTTCTCTTGGTGCCCCTGGTTTAGGTATGGCCATTGATGTCTTTAGTGAAGAGGGCGAGAGTGTCCATAATGAGATTGGTCACTTAGTTTGTCGCAAGCCCGCGCCCTCTATGACGCGTGGTTTCTTGAAAGACCCTGATCGTTATGTCGAGACTTATTTCACTAAGTTTCCTGGGGTTTGGTACCACGGCGATTGGGCCAAAGTAGACCAAGACGATTCGTGGTTCTTGTTTGGTCGCTCAGACGACACTATCAAGGTCTCAGGCAAGCGTGTTGGCCCTGGTGAAGTTGAGTCAGTATTGGTTGAGCATCCAGAAGTCTCTGAGGCTGCAGTTATTGGAGTGCCACATGAACTTAAGGGTGAATGTCTAGTATGTTTCATCGTCATGATGCCTGGTCAATCCTTATCGACAGATATGCTCAAAGAGCTGCGCGATATGGTCGGTAGCCGCCTTGGTGCCACGCTCAAACCTGACACCATTCTCTCGGTACAAGCTTTGCCTAAAACCCGTTCTGGCAAAATTGTCAGAGCGACAATCAAGCGCAAATACTTAGGTCATGATACCGGCGACTTATCGTCGGTGGAAAATCCCGAAGCTCTTGAGTTGATAGTCTCCAAATAGAATTAAACTGATAGGTTATCTGTGAAGCACTCAGAGAAAGAAAGAGTAAGAGAAAGGTTTATTGTCAAAGGCGGATCTGAAGTTGATCTTAGTCGTGGCTATAAGTCTGGTTTAGATCAAGCTGCCATTACAAAAGAAACGGCAAAAGAACACTTAGATGCCGACGTCAAAAGAATTGCTCACTATCAAGATATTCTTTATGCTCAAGACAGCTACGCTCTGCTTATTATTTTTCAGGCCATGGATGCCGCTGGTAAAGACAGCACCATTAAGCACGTTATGTCAGGCATCAATCCCCAGGGCTGTCAGGTCTTTGCCTTTAAGGCACCGAGCTCAGAAGAGCTTGATCATGATTATTTATGGCGCTGTACAAAGGCACTGCCTGAGCGCGGCCGCATCGGCATTTTTAACCGCTCTTATTATGAAGAGGTCTTGGTCTCACGGGTGCACCCTGAGATTTTAGACAAGCAGCAGTTGCCGCCGAAACTGAGAGGCAAGGGCATTTGGAAGCGACGCTTTGAGCAGATCAATAACTATGAAAAGCATTTAGTTGAGAACGGCACTGTCATTCTCAAGTTCTTTCTCAATGTCTCAAAGAAAGAACAGAAGAAGCGCTTTCTTGCTCGCTTGAATGACCCAGAGAAGAATTGGAAATTTGCTAGCTCGGATGCTGTCGATCGCGAGCTATGGGATAAGTACATGCACGCCTACCAAGATTGCCTCAGCAATACCAGCACAAGTTGGGCCCCCTGGCACGTCATCCCTGCTGACAGTAAACCATTTTGCCGCTTGTCTGTAGGCTATATTATTGCCGAGACTCTGAAAAGCTTAGACTTGCGTTATCCTGTTGTCAGCGAAGAGCAGAAGAAAGCTTTAGACAGAGCAAGAAAGTTGCTTGAAGGCGAGATACTAGTCACTGACACAATTGCCGAGGTAGAAGCTGAAGAGTTGTCGGTAGTTGAAGCTCAACCAATTGAAGATATACAGTCTGCTGCCACCCCAGATTTGACGGTAGACACCACTACCGATGTAGATGCTGAAGTCGTTCCCGATGAAGTGCTTGCTACTGCGCCCCAAGCGTTGGGTGAACCGGCCAAAACAAAAGGCAAGAAAGATAAGTCTAAGTCGAAGGGTAAAGCTAAGAAAGACAAGAAGATAAGGCAATAGCTATTTTAGGTGGTTCTGAACAAGTACCAGTTGTCTGCTATTTTCTCTACCCAGATGTACTCAGTGGGCCCTATTAGCGGCGGCTTGTTGTCTGGGGCGTAGAGGAAGCCAACGGTATTGTCTGTGACTCCGCCAACAATAACTTCCATTTGCTTGTCGTCAACTTTGCTCAAGCTTGATAGGTGCAAGGCTTGCAGTTTTGCTTTGATTGTGGACCTCGCGGGCGATGGCTCTTGAACGCGGCTATCGCTGAGCATAACGCTGGTGTTGGCGGCTAACTTTTCGCCGTCGCCCACAAGGCTTTCTAGTGCTGGTTTGTAATCCTTAAACCATTTTTTCAATTCGGCATCTGTTGAAAGGGTCAATTTGAGATTTTTCAGTGTTGAATTTTCTTCGTCTGTTAATTGACTTTTCTTTTCTAGTTGGCTGACTATGGCATTGAGAGGCCCGATGCAAGCCAATGCTCGAGCCGCAGTGATTTTCCATTCTTTGTCTCTGCGCAAATAGAAATAAACATCTAAGGGCAGTGGGCTGCTTAGTATAGTTCTTGCAACAGCAAAGCTATCGCCAACTATATTGATATTATCGTTGCTGTTTTCAAATGTCAGCTTGTCCATTTGGGGTAAACCCAAGGCAATGGCCTCTGGTGCCAGCATGCTCTTGGCGCTTTTGCTGCTGCTGTTATGCAGTTGAATGTAGCGGCTTATTGCCGCGATTGCTTCTTCTCTGCGCGGATTGGCGACATCGCTATTGAGTAAAATTGCTCTTTGGTTTTGGCTGCCAGGCTGCCACGATTGTTTGCGCATTGCCTCATATTGAGCAATCATGGCTTGGTGCAAACTATCTTGACCGGGTGTCCAGTTGATACTTTTGAGATGGTTCGCCAGTATCTCTGCTGTTAATGGGCGGCGCTCAAAGTGTCCTAGAGTGGTCAATATGCCGGCAAAATAATAAATTGGTGCTTTGCTTTTGATTTGTAAAAGTGCTTTCAGTTTGGCGTTCTTCGAATCATCAAGGGAAATATGTTTGACGCTTAGGCCGTGCTTTTCTTCTTCAAGCAAAAGCTTATTCTGACCAGATTGCTTTGTGTAAAATTCAAGCACGCTAGGGCCAGGTTCACTCAACTGACAAATTATTAGAGGAGCTGACTGTGTTTCTTCCACCGTATGACGTTCTCTGGCATGTTCAATTATTTGGCGCATACGCTTGTCTTTGATTTCAGAACTAGACATGCGGGTGAGAACTATAGTCTTGCTTTCTTGGTTTGGTCGTTTCAATACGATGTTTACTGTGCTGCCGGGCTTGCCCAAGAGCAATTGGCGTGCACCTTGGATGCTGAGCATGGCCGTATCTTTGCCGGCGACCGCCATGAGGAGGTCACCACTTTTGATGTCGAGGTTGGCAGCTGGGCCTTCGGGCAAAATATTGCCTATGCATGGATGGTCCAGGCCCGCGTACTTGAACGAGAAGCCGACAATGCCCACTGCGGTTTTTTTACTCTCACTGTCACTTTTGCTTTCACTGTCGTCAAGACTAGCCGTCTGAGCCCCTAGAGCTAAAGCCGGATAGAACAAAAATGCGATAATTAGAGCAATCGAGGCAGTGACTTTCAAATTACTTTCAGCACCTTAGATGAAACAGACCTTTAAAAGCGCCCCTTCTGGCTGGTAGTGCTCGAGTTCAACTTGTACTGGTTCTACCTTCCAAATTTCTTTGCAGTACTCTCTAATTGATCTGTCAGAAGAGAATTTACCCATGCGGGCAACGTTCAGAATAGACATTCTTACCCAGTCACTCTGATCTAAGTATGCTTTAGCTGCTTTGTCTTGGCATTCGATATATGAGTTGAAATCAGCAAAGAGCAAGTAGTCGTCGTGATAAAGCAGATCATCGACTAGCGAACGGAAGCGGTTGGGTTGATCTGGTGAGAAATGACCATTTTTGATGAGCTCAATTACTTCACGCAGGGCAGGGTTCTTATCGTAATAGTCTTGGGGTCTGTAGCCGGAGGCTTTCAAGTCGTGTACTTCTGAGGCAGTGAGACCGAAGAGGAAGAAGTTTTCTTCCCCAATGTCTTCCAACATCTCGATATTGGCACCATCTAAAGTGCCTATGGTGAGAGAGCCGTTCAAAGCAAACTTCATGTTGCCGGTGCCCGAAGCTTCTTTTCCCGCTGTAGAAATTTGCTCAGAAAGATCGGCGGCTGGGTAGAGGATTTGACCGAGAGTAACGTTGAAATCGGGTATGAAAGCTACTTTTATGCGGCCTGCTACATCTTTGTCGTTATTGACCACTTCGGCTACAGCATTGATTAGCTTTATTACAAGCTTGGCATTGAAGTAACCAGGAGCGGCTTTACCAGCGAATAAGAAAGTGCGTGGAGTAATTTTTATCGCTGGGTTCTTCTTGATTTGATTGTAGAGGTGAACGATGTGCAAGACATTTAAATGTTGTCGCTTGTACTCGTGCATACGTTTTGCTTGAACATCGAAGAGTGAGTCTGGGTCAATTGTGACGTGACACTTTTTCTTGACATAGTCAGCTAGGCGCACTTTCTGATCGCGTTTAACTTTGGCCCATTCTCTGCGGAAGGCAGCGTCGTCTGCGAATGGTTCGAGTTTTTTTAGTTTGGTTAAATCAAGTAACCAATCATCACCAATTTTGCTGGATATTAGGGCTGTCAAATCTGGATTGGCTAAGGCAATGAAGCGACGAGGTGTGATGCCGTTGGTTTTATTGCTGAATTTTTCAGGCCAAAGCTTGTAGAAGTCTGAGAGCACATCTTGCTTAAGCAACTCAGTATGTAGAGCTGCCACGCCATTGATGGCGTGACTACCGACGCAAGCTAAATTAGCCATTCTAACGAAATGAGTGCCAGAATCGTCAATTAACGAAAGTCTTTGCACCATACCTTCATCGTTAGGATATTGCAGGCGAATTTCTTCGAGGAAGCGGCGGTTGATTTCATAAATGATACTCAAGTGTCTTGGCAGTACTGCTGCAAACAGCGGTACTGGCCATTTCTCTAAGGCTTCCGGTAGCAGCGTGTGGTTAGTATAGGCGAAGGTGTTGGTGACGATTGACCAGGCTTGATCCCATTCCATTTGATGTTCGTCCATCAAAATGCGCATCAACTCTGGTACGGCTATAGAAGGGTGTGTGTCATTCAATTGAAAAGCAAACTTTTCGTGGAACTGCTCAATAGTGCTACCTGAAACTTTGAGAATGCGCACACAGTCTTGCAGTGAGCAAGCAACAAAGAAGTACTGTTGTTCTAGCCTTAGGCGCTTGCCTTGCGCAATGTTGTCGTTGGGATAAAGAACTTTAGAGACGTTCTCTGAAAATACCTTATCGTTGACTGCGCCAAGGTAGTCACCGGCATTGAAAGCCTGAAAATCGAATGACTCTTTTGCTTCTGCTTTCCACAGACGCAATGTGTTAGCTGTATTTGTCTTGTACCCTGGTACTGGGGTATCGTAGGGCACACCGCTGATGATGTGGTCAGCAATCCAGTCAACCACGTTTTTGCCTTGGGCATCAACGTGTATTTCGCAGCGGCCACCAATTTTTACTTCAACAGCCGATTCTGGTCTGGCAATTTCCCAAGGGTTGCCGAGGCGCAGCCACTTATCAGTTTTTTCTACTTGCCAGCCGTCCACAATTTCTTGATCGAAGATACCAAATTCATAGCGAATGCCATAGCCAATTGCTGGAATGCTTAAGGTGGCAAGTGAATCGAGATAGCAGGCCGCTAGCCTGCCTAGGCCGCCGTTGCCGAGGCCTGGTTCTTCTTCTTGTTCAATCATATCGTTGAGTAAGATGCCTGAGCGTTCAGCAGCTTCTTCAAATTGTTTTTCTAGACCCATGCTCAGTAGGTTATTGCCAAGCTGTGGTCCCATCAAGAATTCAGCAGACAAATAACAGACGATTCGTACTTTTTCTTTGAAATAAGTCTCAACTGTGTTAATCCAGCGGTGTAGTAGCCGATCGCGCACGGTATAAGAGAGCGCCATATAAAGGTCGTGCTTGGTGGCCAGTTCAGGAAAACGCCCTTGGGTATAAAAGAGATGGTCTGACATGGCTCGTCTTAATGTTTCAATAGAAGTACCAGTGCGATCGTCTTCCACCTGAATGGTGGTGCATCCGGCATCATTTTGGTTGGTCTGAACCATCGATCTTTCCTCAGCTAGTTTAGTACGGCTATTTCCAGTCAGTTATCTGGGGTGCATTTTGTAAATTTTCGCCGTCGACATAATTTTTGTGGTTGAACCATCAACCTTACAACCGCTTTGCCCGCGCGGCGGCCTCTTTCAACGTAAGCTTGGCCATCGTGGGAATGGTGAAATTGATTATGTTAGGCCAAATTATATAGGGCCTGACACTCTCTTGATCGCTATTAGAAGGGCGTGTGAATTAATTCGACAGTCTGCAAAGGATTTGCTGTCAAGAGCGGGCGCGAAAAGTCAGTAAAGCTGTCTAGAAAAGTGCCTGGACAAACAGCGCTGCATCAAAATCGCGCAGATCTTCCATTTTTTCGCCCAAGCCAATCAGCTTCACCGGTATATTCAACTCTTTAGCAATGGCAAAAACAACGCCACCTTTGGCGGTGCCGTCCAATTTGGTTAAGATCACACCGGTCAGTCCGCAAACTTCGGAAAATACTTTAGCCTGCTGTAGCCCGTTTTGACCAGTTGAAGCATCAAGAACTAACAGTGATTCGACGTTCATGCCTTCGGCATTTTTTTCGACAACTGAGCGAATTTTTTTCAATTCTGCCATCAAATTAGTTTTATTGTGCAGACGACCGGCTGTATCTACAAGTACCACATCATATTGATCGGCTTTAGCTTTCTGCAGTGCCTGGTAGACAACAGCACCGGGGTCGGCGCCGTCAGCTAGTCTGACTATGTCCACACCGGCTCGTTGCGACCATATCTCTAATTGCGATTCTGCTGCTGCTCTAAAAGTATCGCCGGCTGCTAGTAAGACTTTCTTCCCTTCGCTTTTGAAGCGAAAGGCAAGCTTGCCGATGCTGGTGGTCTTGCCCACACCATTGACTCCGACAATCAAATAGATGTTAGGCATATTGGCTTTAAAGCTCAGCCCACTTTGAGATGTCTGATTAAGTAGGCCGCTGAATTCTTTCTGGAGAAAGATATCAACGTTTTCACTGGTCCAGTTTTTGCCGCGAGATTCTTTGCGCAAGTTTTGCACAAGGGGCTCAACTGTGGCCAAGCCGAGGTCAGCTTTGATCAAGCGTTCTTCTAGGCTTTCGATATAGTCTTCGTCGACGGCACGGTGGCTTTTTGTTTGAACAGCTGTTTGAACATCTGTTTGAACATGTGTATGAATTGCAGTTGTAGAACTTGTGACTGGGGTTGCTTGAAGGGCTGCTGTTGCTGTTGGATCTACATCAGTAGCAGTAGCTTGATTGGGCGCGAGTGAATCTTGTTCTTGGTGAGCATCTTCGCTTACTTGCTCTTTGGTCTTTGCCAGTACAGATTTGAGTTTGTTTAGGGTGGTGCCCCAAAAGCCTTTTCGTTGGCTATCTTCACTCATGGTCGTTCTGCCTTATTTGGGGGGTAACAAAAATTGCTAACTATTGATCGGGGGCTTCTTCACTGCCACTTGATTTTTCTGCATAGGCGCGCCGTCTGGCTGAACGTCTTACGGCTTCAGCTTCTTCTGCGAGGTCAGCCAGTACACCGTTGATAAACTTAGCTGCTTTTTCATCAGCAAATCGGTGTGACAATTCAACAGCCTCAGAAATGGCCACGTTGACCGGAATGTCGGCCATATAGAATGCCTCTGCACAGGCCAGTCTCAGTATGTCTCTATCAATTGAAACCATGCGTTCCATGCGCCACTGGGTGCGGGCGCGCTTGATGTATTCGTCAATGATTTCTCTGTTTTCGATGTAGGTTTCAACTAGACGGAAGACAAATTCTCTTACGTCATCTTTGTAAGGGCGCTCAATTAAGACTTCGCCAGCATGGCCGCATTTTTTGCAATTGGTTTTGAACAGTGTGCTACTGGCTGATAGAGCCATTTCAGGTATATCGAGGGCCTCGGAGATCATGTTAATTGAGACCTCAAGGGTGCTCAGCTGCTCTCTAATTTGCCCGGTAGTCATTGGCACTGATGTCAACTCAGTTGTATTTGAGTTATCAATTTCAAGGCTATCTAGTTGATTTGAGGCCTTGAGCACCATGGCATTAACATCTTGAAGATTTTGTTTGGCGTAATCCACCAGCATGTGGATTGCTCTATCGACTAGCTCAGTGATCTCAACTTTAGCCAGCTTCTCCATGTTCTTCGGGAGCTGGGGCATTACTATAATTGCCAGTTCACGAGCTATTCGCCGTGCGCTCATTTGGGCCTCACTTTTAAGGGTTCGCTTAGAGACAAAGAAACATTCTCAATAATCTAGTTATTCTAAATATTTTAGGCCTCGCAGCACACATGTTATCATGTGGGTCCAGCGAGGCAGGCATTTGAGAATTACCGGTGGTCAGTTGCGAGGCAGGTCTGTGGCCTGTCCTGACGGTCTAGACGTGCGTCCCACGTCTTCTAAAGTGCGACAGGCTTTTTTTAACATTCTAGGCACACGTATTGATGGCGCCCTCTTCCTCGACTTGTTCGCAGGCTCTGGCCTGATGGGCTTCGAAGCCTTGAGTCGAGGGGCCCGTGGTGTAACGTTTGTTGAGGAAAATAAAGCGCAAGCCACCAGTATCAAAAAATCTAGCGTGATTTTTAAGGTGCCGGCTGAAGCCGACGTTGTTATCAGTGATGTCAGACGTGTCTGGCCCCATATAGCCGTGACCGGCGCCAAGTACGACATTGTTTTTGCCGATCCACCCTATAAAAAAGGCTACGGTAAGCAGATTTTGGCTGGCTTGGTGGAATATAAGCTACTAGCGCCAGACAGTCTGGTGATAATCGAACACAACCGAGACGATCTTATAGAAGTAGACAATCTCATTGAAGTACAAGATGCTAGCCTAGTTAAGGTCGATTACCGAGAATATGGCAAATCGGCACTTAGCTTTTTCAGTTTCGACTAATGGTGCCAATGGATAGCGGTTCTCAAGAAGGCAAATCGGGTATGGATGCTAAGGGGCAGGAGAGTAAGCGTTTGCGCCTTGCTAACGCCACAGCGACCAGGCTTGCTGCTGTCGCATCTGAGCGAGCTGAAGCGCGTGATAGCTCGGTAATTGAAGCTACCGGCCACGTTCGCATTGGTGATCTCTTAATGTTTTCTGGTTTGGTCTCATCAGAGTTTATCCAAACAGCTTTACGTAACTTTGAAGAGAAGGGTCTACCCCTTGGTAAAGTACTCACTCTTTCTGGATACATAACTGAAGTACAGCTGCGTTGCGCTCTAGATGTTCAGGCTCTGGTCAATGAACGGCAGTTGCCACTCGAATTGGCTGTGAAGGTGCTTACCCTTGCCTACCAACAATCACTGCCCTTGGCTGAAGCGTTTGAGCGATCTGGTGTGGTGCAACCAGAAGATCACCTCAGCAACAAGCTTGGACAGCTTGTGCTTGACGCCCAAGTGGTCGATCATGCCATACTAGAAAATGCTCTTGAAGTGAATCACCGCACTGGATTGCCCCTTGGTCACATTCTTTGTTATCGCTCTGTCATTTCACAGCAATTACTAGAGACTGCATTACTTGGTCAACAGCTAATTAGACGTGGCTCTATTACGCGCGAACAGTGCGTCAAAGCCATATCGCAAGCTCACCAGCGCGAAAAAAGCTTGGCACAGCTGCCTCTCAATATTGGTTTTAAAAAGTCTATGTTGCGAAATTCGCCAAGAATTGGCGAACTCTTGTTTGAGGCTGAATTAATAGGTGATTTGCAATTACTTGAATCTTTGCAAAAATCGCTAGCTACCGGCAATCCCGCTGGTTTTTGTATGAAAGAAGTTTGCGGTATCGATGAAACTTACATCAATGCCACTGTTGAACTGCAAGAGATGATTGATAACGGCATGCTTACTACACCACTTGCGGTGGATACTTTTGTTCGTATGAAAGAATTCGGTTACAGCTTTCCTCGTGCCCTAGCCGAAGCTTCGGTTAGTCGCATTCTCCTTAATCCTTCTAAGAAGTTGCTGGATCTGCTCAATGAGACTGGCTCTTATTCAATTGATATTGCCCTGCTTCCGCCCGAAATTCTTGAACGCGTAGAAGTACATTACAATCAATCGATTGAAGTTTGCCGTGCTCTAGTTGAGGCCAATATTGTCGATCAACATGCCGTCTATTCTAGTCTCAGGCTAGTATATTTGCTGGAAGAAGAGTTGTTGACTGAAGAACAGGCATTGCTAGCTCTTGATATGGCTTGCACTGGGCCGTTAGCCGTGGATGAGGCTATTTTTCGCCTTGGCTGGAAAAAGCGAACTAGGCTGCGCGAAGGCTAAATTGTGATTTTAACTAGAACAGCAGTCTATCGGTGGCACCTCTGTCGCTAGATTTTTCTGCGCTTCTCCTGAGCCTGCCTCTGATATTACATCTGGTGCCATAGGCATTTTGCCTGTGGTGGTGGCAGGGTATTTAAGCCTTTCGTGGTGTAGTGTTCTCCACACTCGACAGAAGCCTGCTCTTACTTTCTGCATCTCTTCATAAGTTAAGTTGGAATCAGCTAATTGACCATCGTCCCAGCGATTTTGAAAAACTTTATCGAGAGCAATTTCCACTTCTTCGTTTGTCGGATTCTGCATGCTGTGTGTTACGGCTTCTGAGACATCAGCCAGCATCACGATAGCTGTTTCTTTGGTGTCAGGCTTTGGTCCTGGATAGCGATAGAAATCTGCATCGACTTTGTCCGCACCGTCTCGCAAACAGGCCTTGTGATAAAAATAAGCCATCAAGGTTGTGCCTTGGTGCATTGGTATAAAGTCTTGAATGGCCTTGGGCAAGGCGTACTTTTGTGCCAAAGCAATACCGTCAGTGACGTGGGCTAAAACGCGCGCACGGCTCTCCTCTGGTGTCATAGAATCATGGGGGTTGGTGGCGCCTAGCTGATTTTCGATGAAGAACTTAGGACGCACCATCTTGCCGATATCGTGATAGAGAGCCCCTGCTCTAACCATATTGGGGTCAGCTGAAATTGCTTTGGCGCCAGCTTCGGCCAAGTTCGCGACAGCCAGGCTGTGTTGGTATGTGCCAGGTGCGTTCTCTTCTAAACGGCGCAAGAGGGGCTGATTAGCATCGGTCAATTCAGCCAGTCTGTAGGGTGTAATTAAACCAAAAATGTTTTCTAAATAAGGCAAGCTACCAATCGCTAAAATTGATGATGAGATGCCACCAAGAAAGTCGATTCCGGCCTGGCGGCCTAGCATAGACCATGAGGTAATAGACATATTGAAGGCACTAACACTCAAGTCTCCTGCCACTTGGCCGGCGGCCACAGCGAGCCCTGTGCTGATCACTGCATTGCGTTGTCTCGAATAAGTCCAGATGGCAGCCGCTGATGCTAGGCAGTGGGCAAAAATATTGCGCAGATCAACTAAACGATCAACGGCGATAAGCATGATCATTGGCACAGTCCATACGATTGCGACTCTCGGCCCAAAGAAGATAGTAAGAATTAGTGCTGCTGCTGGAATTGGAACAAATTGGGGATAGGTCTTGCCAATGATTGAGGCCATGGCGCATGCCACCACCGCCACAGTAAACATCAAGCCAATTGAACTAATTGAGAAAAAGTGCTCAGGCTCATAGGTATAAAGGAAGAGTGCCACCAGAGTGAGGGCTGCAATCAAAGATATGCCTATGCTGAATATGAAGGGCCAACGATTAACATGGGTAATACCGAGAGCTTGGAGAATGTCTAATTTATCGCTGGTGATCATGGCACCGCGGGGCACTAAAAGTTCTCCTTCGGTTACGTTGCGCATTATCGGCTTGATTGATTTGACTACTTCCTCAGCTTTGTTCTGGGTCAATTTGTGGTCAATCACAAGATTCGGCTCTAAGTTTCTTGCCAGTATTGAGGCTGAAACATTCTTTAGGGCTAAGGGCATGGAGTCTGGTAGAAATTCTTCGGCCATATCGACCCAAGCTTTCTTGTCAGAGACCGGAAAGCGTTTGAATTTGCTAGTTAGGCGCTGGGCACTTGTCAAAATTGCTTTTTGATAAGCGGGAAAGTCTGCTGGTTGTACCGATAAAGCAGTTAGCAATTCGGCTTTGTCTAAGGCAGTAGTTTTGGGCAGAGTCAAAACGATAGAGCGGCGGGCAATCAAATCAGACTGCAAAGATGGAAAAACCTCGCTTTGGTCGGCGAAAATTGCATCTGTACTTAACAGCATGTCTAATATGATGGCGGCATTAGGGCTTTCGACTGTCGGCAGGGCTTTTTTGCTGCTATTGCGCTTGTTGGCTTTGCTCAGCAAGGCTGGACCGATTGGCACTAGTCCTGCTGTTTGGTATTGAGCGATGCGAGCCAGGGTAACTTTGACGGCCTCAACTGAAGCTTGGTCTTGACTGAGATCTACTTGAAAGACTGGGTAGACCGTTTGCTTGGCAATGGCAATGGCCTTTTCTGTTTCGCTGCGATCAACCACGGATATGGCTTCTGGGGCATAGAGATCGTGGTCGGCCACATCGGTGACTTGTAAACCGGGGCTGAAGATATGAATTGAGGTCAGGGCTAAAAAGAGACCAGCAAAACCGACAATGCCAACGGTTAGCCAACCGAAGAAGGCTTTGCTGCTGGGGAAAATATCATGCTGACCAACTTCGAGCTTGGCACTGTCCGTCAAGCTATGCGCTTTAGTCTCATTCACAATCTTACTGATTCTTACTGCTAACGGGGGCATGTCTAACACTTACAATATTACTCTGTTTTGTCAGAGCTGTTAGAATTTTGTCTTCTTTCAGGTTATGCCAAGGGACGATACGGGGAGGTCCAGAGAAGCAGATGATATTGGTGACCGGGGCCGCAGGCTATATTGGCTCTCACTTTGTTCGATACTATCTCAAGCAAAACCCTGATTCTGACTTGGTTGCAGTCGATAATCTTAGCTTGGGTAATGCCCTTTCTCTCGATAGCGGCAACAGGCGGCTACATTTTTACAATGCTGCCATCGGCGACCCGACAGCTGTCGACAAAATCTTTGCTAGCCATCAAATTGATGCAGTTGTTCACTTTGCCGCCAATGCTTATGTGGGCGAGTCGCAGACAAAGCCGTTCAAATACTTTGAAAACAATGTTTGCGAAACTCTGCGATTTCTTCAATCTATGCAGCAAGCACAAGTAAAGAAGATAGTTTTTTCTTCTACCTGTGCTACTTTCGGCAATCCTTGTTATGTGCCAATCGACGAGAAGCACCCACAAAAGCCAATCAACACTTATGGCAGTACCAAGCTCATGCTCGAAGAGGCTTTGCGAGCCTTGGCTTTGTCTGTGCAGGTCAAATATGTTTGCCTGCGCTACTTTAATGCCGCCGGTGCTGACCCAAATCCACCTGAAGGGCAAGAAATCGGTGAAAGTCACGAACCTGAATCACATTTGATTCCGTTGGCTATCTCAGCGGCTTTGAATCGCGATAATAAGAACATTCGCCTTAAAGTATTTGGCGATGATTATGCAACCGCGGACGGCACCTGCGTGCGCGACTATGTTCATGTTAACGATCTGGCTGAAGCGCATTGCTTAGCTCTTAAACTTCTTAGTTCTGATAGCTTCAGCGGTGATGTGGAAGAGTCTAATAAGTTGGGTCTAGCTCTCAATCTGGGCACGGCCCATGGTGCGTCAGTGAAAGAAGTGATTGCTGCAGTTGAGTCGGTCACTGGTAAAGCCGTGCCGTTTGATCTAGTGGATAGACGCCCTGGTGACCCACCTGCTCTTGTGGCTGACTATAGCAAGGCAGCAAAAATACTTGGCTGGCAGCCCCAGTTTGACCTTAATCAAACTGTTGAGAGTGCATACAATTGGGAGCTGAAGCGGCGCTATTGAGCTTCTAATTCTAGTTCAATTTTCTTTCTAATTCAGTTTCTATTCTAGTTCAGCATCTACGTTTAGAGTGCTCTTCACTTTATAGATGCGCTTACCTTGCGACTCGTGATAGGTGCGCATCATGATTTCAGCTTGCAATCCCATCAATAAGAGTTGCATGCCCATCAAGAAAAATACTGCCACTAGCACCGGCAGTGGTGTCTCGATGAATGAAGTATGGTAGCCGTATTTCAGTACCACCATCCAGGCGAAAATCAGCAGCGACAGTATCCACGACGCTAGACCAGCTGTTCCGAATACATAGATAGGCTTGGTGAAATATTTGGCCATAAACTTAACTGTGATTAAGTCTAAGACGACCTTGAAAGTACGGGAAATACCGTACTTCGATTGGCCAAATTGGCGGGCATAGTGGTTGACTGGAATCTCAGCTACCCTGGCCCCGAGCCATGTGGCATAGATAGGCACGAAGCGGTGCATCTCGCCGTAGAGTCTGACGTCTTTGATTACTTCTTTGCGGTAGGCTTTTAGTGAGCAGCCATAGTCGTGCAGACGCACGCCTGAAATAGATGAAATAATTTTGTTAGCCGTCCAGGAAGGAATGAGACGCAGGAATAATTCGTCTTTGCGCTCTTTGCGCCAGCCACTAACGACGTCATAGCCTTCGTCTAGCTTGTCGAGAAGACGAATGATGTCGGCTGGATCATTCTGCAAGTCGGCATCCATCGGGATAATTACATCCCCTAAAGCATGATCAATTCCTGCTGCTAGTGCTGCAGTTTGACCAAAGTTGCGAACAAAGCGGACAACCTTAATGCGGATATCGCCAGCAGAAATTGCCTTTAACTTGTTATATGACTGGTCTTTTGAGCCGTCATCAATAAGGATTGCTTCCCAGGTGCGGCCTAGTTGGTCGAGAGCGCTTACTAGTTTTTGGTAGAGCAGCTCGACGTTCTCTTCTTCGTTGTATACCGGTACAACTACTGAAATTTCAGGAACTGGCCCAACGCCCATGTGTAGAGGCATTGATCTTTTGTAGATTGACTTCTCGTAGGTCAGAGGATCGGCGACAATCTTAGTGCTAGCGACAACTGACTGATTATGACTTAGACTGGACTGGTCAGAATTTGGCCCCGGTGCTGAACCAGTGGCTGACCCCGTATTTGACCCCGCATTTGACATAGATGCTGCAGTTTGAATGGTATTCATCGCAAGTATATCCCTGGCATATTTTCTGAAATTGGAAGTGCCAGTCAATCATAATCAACTTGGCCGGACAAACACCTTGATTACTTCTCATCATCCTCCTGATTACCTACATTAAAAGAGCGCGAGCAATTTGCATTAATGACGATCATAAAGACTAGCGGTCAGGCTCAAGGAGAGCCCCAACCAGAACCAGAGCCTCAATCACCGCAAGGTTTGCAGCCTAAAGCAAAGGCGAAAATTTCAGCGTCCCCCTCTTCTGGGCAAAAGAAATCTGAAACTATAGAAGAAGTTAACGTAAACCGAAATCGTCGTTCTTCGTTACTTTCTGGTCAAGAGAACACAGCCGACCAAAAATCAGACCAGGCCGTTCGGCCTGATAGCTTGCATGAGTATATTGGTCAGACCCGCTTGAAGGGCATGTTGAATATGTCTATTTCGGCGGCTAAATCCCGGGGCGAAGCTCTTGATCATGTTCTTTTCTACGGGCCTCCTGGTTTAGGGAAGACCACCTTGGCCCGCGTGCTTGCCAATGAAATGCAAGCGCGTATTCATATGACTTCTGGACCATCGTTAGAGAGGCCTCGTGACATTATTGGTTTGGTGCATCAGTTAGAAGAAGGCGACGTACTATTTATTGACGAAATTCACCGCCTCTCTCGTGTGGCTGAAGAGCTTCTCTATCCGGCTATTGAAGACTTTGTTATCGATTTGACCACCGGTAAAGGTCAGGCTACCCGCACCATGCGCTTGCCTTTGCCTCGCTTTACTCTAATTGGTGCCACCACTAAGGCTGGCATGCTCTCTAACGCTCTGCGCGACCGCTTTGGTTTTGTTTGTCGCCTTGAATTTTATGACGAAGCTGAGTTGACAAAAATTGTTGCTCGCACCGCTAAAATTCTTTCTGTCGCCATGGAAATTGAAGCTGTTGTTGCCATTGCCTCAAGAGCGCGGGGCACACCGCGTATCGCCAATCGCTTGGTGCGTTTGGTGCGCGACTTTGGTCAATATCAGGGTGCCGCCGTTATAGACGGTGCCATTGCCGAGGCAGCTCTTGAGTCGTATCAAGTTGATAAACACGGCCTTGATATGACTGATAGACGCTTGCTTGAAATTCTCATTGATCATTATGATGGTGGCCCAGTTGGTATTGAAACTTTGGCTGCCACCATTGGTGAAGACTCTGAAACTGTTGAAGATGTTTATGAGCCTTTCTTGATCCAGAGAGGATTTATTCAGCGCACTTCTCGCGGCCGCATGGCCACTCCTTTTGCCTATCAGCATTTAGGTAAGCCAGTGACTAAACGAATTCTTACTGAAACATCTATTGCTGAGGCTAAGCAGTTAGATATTTTTCAACGTAAAAGTGAGCAATAATGCCACCTGCTCAGCCTAATACTATTATTAACGTTAAGTCTAGCGAGGAAGAATTTGCCGTTGGTCGAGTGGTCTCGGTGGGCAAAGCTACTCTCAACAAAGATTTGCTTAAGAGCGTTGGCATGGTTTCAAATCGTCAAATAGTTTCAGTTGAAGTCCTAGAAGGTAAGCTAAAAGGCTGCACTGTGGCTGTGCCCAACGAGATAACTGATAATCCGGTTTTTAATATCAATGTCAAACCGGGCAGCGAAGTTATACTTTCAGTTGTCACCACTGGCGGTGACGTGGTTAAAAGTGAGGTCAATATAGCTGACTATCACCGGGCACCAGCCCTTGGTTGGCTTTTAATAGTGTTCCTTTTGGCCTTCGTTATCTTTGGTGGTAAGAAAGGCGTCAAGTCACTATTTGCCCTTTTAATAAGTGTCTGTTTGATTGCTTTTGTTCTCTTGCCACTGAGTCTCAATGGCTTCAACCCTCTAATGGTTGCCATTGCTATCTGCTTGGTTTCGGCAGGAGCCACTATGTATTTTGTTGCCGGGCTCTCTAAAAAAGCTCTAGCAGCCATTCTCGGCACCATCGGCGGGGTAATAGTGGCCGGGGTGGCTGCTCAGTTAGTGATTTTCTATGCGCCTCTGACTGGTTTGTCATCAGAAGAGGCACAAATATTGCGGGGCTCCCTGCTAGTAGTTAGCCCCAAGTTTTATAGTGGCTTGCTGGCCGCCGGTATGCTCATCGGCGCTCTTGGTGTGATTATGGACGTGGCCGTCTCAATTGCCTCGGCTGTTTCAGAGGTGGCCAAGATTGGCCACCGTACATTTGCTGAATTGTATGAATCTGGTATGAATGTCGGGCGCGATATCATGGGCACCATGACAAATACTTTGATTTTGGCCTACACCGGTTCTGCTTTACCTTTGCTTTTGTTGATTAGTCAAATTCCATCTACCAAACTTGTAAATCTTGATTTGGTTGCAACTGAAGTGGCATCGGCAATTAGTGGTAGTCTAGGATTGGTTCTGACCATTCCACTAACTGCTTATTTTGCAGCACGTTTAATGGCCTCAGAGCGCTAGAGCTAGTAGCAAATGGCACTTGATTCTTAGAACAGCAAAATGAGACTTCTCTTCGGCTGGCTTTTATTTGCCGGTGCAGTATTCAGTATTATGGCCGGCGGCATATTCTTGTCGTTGGCACTTGGCTATGCCTGTGTCATGGGCGGCCGCGAATTTATAGCCATGGCCCGCAAAAAAGGCATTAACCCCTCCAGCCGTATTGTTTTGGGGATGATCATTGCTTTCTTTGTAGTCGCCGCCCTGCCTGACATTCCTCAATGGATGATTGGCATCAAGGTGCCGGACAGTTTTTCAATTCAGCACTTTCCACTTTTACTCACTATTGGCATCTACCTGTCGTTCTTTCGTTTGTTGTTTCGTAACGACAATCCGCCAGCTACAATTGCTGATATTGCCTCGACGATATTGGGCTTCATCTATGTTGGTTGGCTGCCCAGCCATTTAGTTTTGCTGCGTAATTTAACTCCTGTTGGCATGCCCATTACTGACAATCCTTTGCAGCAGCCAGGTTTAGCCTATGTTTGGGCCACACTATTTATTATTTGGGGTACGGACGTTTTTGCTTATTATGTTGGCAAGAAGATCGGTAAGCACTTGCTCTACCCGCAAATTAGCCCGAAAAAGACCTTAGAGGGTGCTATTGGTGGATTTTGCGTAGCCATCATATTTTCAGTCAGCATTGCCTTGTTGGCCGACAATGTCCTCTTCGCTTGTCATCCCTTTAAGTTCAATATCTGGCAGGCGCCTCTGATGGGAGCTGTGATTTCTATTGCCGCGCAGCTTGGTGATTTATGTGAGTCGCTGCTCAAGCGCGATGCCGGAATTAAAGACTCTGGCGATATGATTCCTGGCCATGGCGGCTTCTTAGACCGCGGCGATAGCATCATTATTAGTAGTGCTGTGGCTTACTATTGGGTTAACCTAGTGGTTCTTGGAAATATCTGACAACATCTGACAAGAATTTTTGGTCAACAGGGCGATTGTGAGCTATCATAAGAGTTGCCGATTAATCGACCAGAAAATTCGTGCTCTTGGAGAGGTGGCTGAGTGGTCGAAAGCACCTTCCTGCTAAGAAGACGTACGGGGTTAACCTGTACCGAGGGTTCGAATCCCTCCCTCTCCGAATATTAAAGATGACGCTTCAGTGATGAGGCGTCTTTTTTTTTGCTTCTTAATTTTCTTTAGAACTTGCTTCTACTAAAAGGAATATTGACACCGGGGGTAGTGTTAGTGTGTCCCGCTTTGCTATCCATGTTGGTGGCTAACAAAGCTGCACCCAGAGCCAGTAGAATTGTTGTTTCAGTGGTTGACCTGATGGTGAGCAGGGCAATCAGCATTAGGAGCAAAAGGCCGATGCTGTCAATTACTTTGATCTGTTTTTCACTATTGGTTGTCTGCTTAGACACTAGAAAATAGGCCAAAGGCATCAACTGCAAAGTATGGAGACCGATGAAGTGAGCGAGCTTTAGACTGCCATAACTCGATTGCGGTTGGTTGATCTCAGTCAGCATCAATGCTCCTGGTAGGCAGCCGAAAATGGCTAGGCCAGTGGCCCAGAGCAAAGCGTGGCGCAGAGCCAGGTCGATGTTTTCTTTCAACAGCAGCCTGAAGGCCACAATCATCAAAAAGGTTGGCGGGAGAATTGCTAGTCGGGTGACGGCCACGAGTGCAGTTTGCCAGCTAGGCACGAGGGCCTGTATAAGTAGGGTGGATAATTCCAACACTCCGCCGAGGCAAGCAGCTGTGGCTGCCCATGCCAGTAGTTGGCGACCGCAAGTAATCTGCTTTAATAGCCCGAACATTGTTACTGCATAAATAGTTAGCGATGCACTGAATTTGGCTAGCTTGATGTAGCCTAGTTGTTTGCTTTCTATGCCAGCTAAGCTGAGATATTGGCCGAGGGCGACGAGCAGGAATGCCAGGCTGATTGCGGCTAGCACTTTGAGCGAAGTGTCTTGGTGGGCGTGGTGATTTTGACTGGCCATTGGTTTCTCTGTAAAAACGATGCAATGCAGTAGCCAGCAGCCTTTGCTGATTGGGCTGCAATTCTTTTACTGTAATAGTCGTGCAAGGGCAAATTGGGCGTATGTGCTTTAAAACGCACTGAGAGCAATTAAAGTTCAATTCTGCAGATTAAAATTTTGCCCGGCAATGATTAAAAACGCGCATGGTCGAAATTTTAGTATCGTCTATGGTGTCACAATGCTTCTTTTTAGGTTTGCTCTTGTTCTTCGCCAATTGTTAGCGTCTCTCCGTGTGAGGGAATCTCCGCTTCAATTCCAAATCTAGTTTTGATTTCGCTTTTGAGTTCGTGTAGTTGATGGTTTTCGCCATGAGTCAAGATTATCCGGGCGCCACTTCTGGCAATAGGCTCTACCCAATGCAGGAGGTCGCTCTGACCGGCATGAGCACTAAAGCCTTGAACATTGGCAATTTTGGCTCTGACGTTGATTGTTTCACCAAAAATCTTAATGGGTTCACCTTCTAAAAGGCGCCTGCCCATTGAGTCTTTGGCCTGGAAGCCGACAATGAGAACCAGTGTCTCCGCTATGCCTAAGTTGTGGCGAAAGTGATGCAAAATCCGCCCAGCATCACACATGCCTGCTCCGGCAAGAATGAGGCAGGGGCCACTGATAGCATTAAGTGCCTGCGATTCTTCTGCTGTGGCGCAATATTTTAGGGTGGGTAACTGCTGATGCAGCTGACCTTCTCTGAACAGGTCTTTAGCCTCAGGGTCCATCATATCTAAGTGGTCGCTGTATATCTCAGTGGCTGCTGCCGCCATGGGGCTATCTAAGTAGATAGGAAATGGTTCTACTGCGCCGGAGTGAAACATTTGGGCGAGATGGTAGAGCAGTTGCTGAGTGCGGCCCACAGCAAAAGTAGGAATTAGTATCTTGCCCTTTTTTGCTACGGTTTCTTTGATTAGGTCGATCATCAGTTGCACTGACTGCTCATACGGTGGATGCTCGCGGCCGCCATAGGTTGATTCAAGAAAGACTAAATCTGCTTTTTCCATTACCGCCGGGTCGCGGTTAACGGGCATATTGGCTTGGCCTAAGTCCCCAGAGAAAACTAGCTTGAGCTGTTGGCTATTATTTTTCTGGGTCATGATGACACTTGACGAGCCGATAATATGACCAGCTTCCACTAACCTAATTGTGATTTCATCGGCGATTTTGGTTTCGCTGTTGTAGGGCAGAGTGTAAAACAGCGAGAAGACTCGCTCGGCATCTTTCATGGCAAAGAGTGGCTTGATTGTTGGTTGGCCGGCCTTTACTCTCTTGCGATTTTCGCGGTTAGTGTCGTCCACCTGAATTTTTGCCGCATCGCTCAAAATCAAGCGGGCAATATCGAGTGTGCCAGAAGTGCCGTATATTGGCCCCCTGAAGCCGGCTTTTACTAAAAGCGGTAGCCGACCGCAGTGATCTAAATGGCCATGGGTCAAAACCACAGCTTCAATTTTTTCAGCCACGACTGATTTGGGGATAAAGTTGAACTTTTCGAGGCGCTTGGAGCCTTGGAATAGTCCACAGTCGACTAGAAGTCTGGCCTTATTGGTTTCAATTAAGTAGCAAGAACCGGTGACAGCATTGGCTGCACCGTGTAAGGTGATGAACACTTTGGTTCAGTTCTCCAGTGACTTTTGCCAGTCTTTTGATAATTGCACTATGCCGTCGCGCAGCACTTTGAGTGTTTTGGTTTGACGCATAATTGAGCTGACTGCGGCGATGTCGTCAGCTTTCATGGCATCCACGCCAACAGTGGTCAGGGCGGCAATTGACGTGTCTACTGAATCAAACAGATTCTTGATGGCATGGGCCACTCGGCGGTTGTTTTCAGCGATATCTTTATCTGTATTTAGATCAACTTTTTGTGCTTCTTCTTCCGGTCGTGCCATAAAATGATAGGTACTCTTTTCGCCGTTGACTCCGGCATTGCTTAAGGTTTGAGTGGTGGCCTGGCTGGCTATCGCTGCAGCCGTGGCGCTTGCCTTGTCCACGGCTGTGGATGGTTCGCTCTGAGCTTTGGTTTCAGCTTGAGCTGAAACTTCAGGCTTAACTTCTATCTTAATTTCGGCCTTAGGCGCGCTTACAACTGGACGCGCTTCTGCTTCTTTTTCAGCCTGGACACTTGTCGCTATATTTGCTTTTGCCGTCGGTTCTGGAATGATTTCGCGCGGCGATTGCTTGATAGTTTCTTCTCTGGGCTCTTGCACTTGCTCTGGTACTTGCTCTTGGTTTTGCACTGCTTTGCTAAAGAAACTCAATTCTTCACGCGGTGCTGCTGCAGTTGGTTCTTCAGTTACGTCTTGTTCTTCGGTCACGGTTCGTTCTTCGGTCACGCTTCGTTCTTGTGCAGGCGCCGAAATGGATAGTTGTCTAGGAGCGGCCGCTGGGTTAGCGAACTGATTAGCAGACTGATTTGCAGACTGATTAGGCAATTGATTGGCAATTTGATGAGCTGAGTTGTTTTGAGCGGGTTCAGCGTTACTATTCGAATGACTTGCTTCTGGCGCTTGCCCAAGTAAGTCAGCGCCTGCCGAGCGGGAAGCATGAATCTGTGCGTTTGGTCCCGACAGCGGGATTAGTGCCTGATGTTGGGCCTGATGTTGGACCTGATTTTGACCTTGAGTTTGAGCTTGAGTTTGAGCTTGGCCGACATTAGCCAGCTGCGCCAAAGTGTGACCAGGGCGATCTGCCACTGCCTTTCGAAGCAATTGTGTTGGTGTAGGTTTATCGCTGAAAAACATTGCTTGGTCATCAGGTTCGTAAGAGCGCTCGATCACCACCTCAGGCTGCAATGCGCTGAGATCGTTGGGGTCAAAGACAAAACGTTCAGTATTGCTGGCTTCGCCCCGAGTAACCTTAACTAATTGGCCAAAGAAGCGGCGAGACAGTGCTGGAATGCTTTCCAGTGCCAGCGCCTGGCCGTCTATGGTCCAAATCATTTGGCGTGAATTGCCGACTCTGTCGCGCACTAAAAGCATCTCAACATATGGCTCAAAATCGCTCTGGTCTGGTCTGAAGCCAACTAAGAATTTAATAGGAGTTATAAAGGCCCTTACTCTATTTTCTTCGGCCTGCACAAGCAGCGCCCAGTCGCGTGACGAGATATGACCGATACAAAAACGAATTGGTTGGCCGCCTATATCGCTATAGTCGGCCTGACTGCGCATGCTCGATGGTCTTTCGCAGTTGACAACGTGCTCTCTGTGGTCCAATGAGCGATTGAATTCAAAAGCGTATCGTTTGAAGTTGTCAAAGAGCCGATCGACAATAGAGGCCATATTCTCGTTCAGCTTGTTATCGCTCGAACCGGTAACCACCGGTTCTTCTGCTTTACTTACTGATTCTTCTTGCAGGGCTACCATCCAGCGGTTTGTTTCTTCACCGGTAAAGGCCTGGCTGACCGACGATAAAATCTTTTCTTTTAAGTCATCTTCCGTGCGAATCTTGCGGAAATCGTCGCTCATTATGGTCCTCTCGAAAACTTAACTGCGAAATATTAGTCTGCCTGATATATGCCCACATAACTCAAGCTTACTTACTTAAAGTGCTTGGGTGTTTTGCACCATTAATCCCCCGGCGACAATGAGTACGACCCCGGCTAGGCGCATTTTGCTCAGTCTTTCTCTGAGAAATATCACTGCGCCTAGATACATCAAAAGGGGGTAGCAACCAGTGATGACAATGACATACGAGGCCGTTGCCATGGTCATGGCAAACATATAGCTGAGGGTGCCAAGAGATAAGCAAATTGAGGAAAAGCCAGAGTATTTCCAGGTCTTAGCGCTTTTGTAGGCAACTTTGTAGTTCATTAGCCTGAAAACTAGCAGCATTACCGCCAGAATAGCGGCGTCCCAGACACATCTGGCATAGTAGATTTTGAAAGGAAGGTCTAAATCGAGGGCCTTCTTGTCAAATAGACCGGTCACTCCCCATAGCAAGGTGGCAAGTAGGCACATGAGCAAGACCATTCTGTGGTGTTTCTTGCTCTCGTCTTTACGGTTGGCTGAAGAGCCCACTAGACCAACACCGATACCGACCAGCAGCGAACCGACCATGCGCTCTGGCACGAGGGCCTCATGCAAGAACAAATGAGCCAAAACCTGGACTATTAAAGGGTAGGCGGCGGTTATGCCTAAAACAAAGCTGGCCTCAGCTTTGGCCATGGCGACCAGATAAAAGAGCATGCCACCAGATGATGAAAGAGAGCCCAGGCCTGTCCAGAGCCAGACGCCTGGTGCGATTGTCCAGCCGCCTTGGTAGAGCAGATTGAGAATTAGCCAACCAACAGGTACTTCGAGCAAATAGTAGATGTGCTGAAATAGCAAGACATCTAGGTGGCCGGCGCCTTCTAGTGCTTTTTTGTCAAAAAGACCCCAGGAACTCCAGCACAAAAGCGCGATGGCTATCAGTACGTTTAAATCCGTACTAAAACTGAACGGCATCACTCACATCGTTTAAGCTATGATCAGCAAGTCTATCAGCTTGCTGATCATAGCGTGCTGCCCGTATAATTCGGACATACATTTCTGATGCCAGCCAAACCTTTTGAAGAAAAGCCTGAAGAAAAACCTCAAAAAAAGACCAGTGGTCAAGCGTTTGGCTTTAAAAAGCCGCAGCCAAAGCTCAAGGTTTCAGAAACTGTCGAAGAGAAATTAGCACGTCTTGAGAATGAAGTTTCTGTTAATGCCAAAGTAACCGATTCGCCTAAGTCAAGTCTGCCATCACCAGTGGTGCCGGCTAAAGCTAGTGCCCTCATTGCTGGCGACTCTATTAGTCAACTTAGTTTTATGCATGATCCTCGATGGAACATGTCAGTCTTTTGGATGCTTGTGTTCTTTAGTGTGTTTTTAAGCAATGTTCCAGGTATTCATTTTTTGATGACCCCGGTCAGCCAATTTGTCACCATGGTGCACGAAATGGGTCATGCCATTGTCACAATTCTCACCGGTGGCCATGTTAATTTCATGACTGTGGTTAGCGATGGTCAGGGTCATGCTGGCTTGACTGGCAGCAGCGGCGGCTGGGCTTTTCTCTCTGCGCAGGCTGGCTATATTGGCACTACTTTATTTGGTTGCCTGCTTATCTACCTCGGTCAGTATCCACGATATTCGAAATTGATATTGTCTGGTTTAGGCGTTGCCATGATTGTTGCTTCCTTGATTTTTATGGTTCCAGGTCTATTAAGTGCTCATTTCTTTCAGAGTATCGGTAGTTTGGTCTGGGGCTTAGGTATGGGCGCCTTCTGTGTTTATTTAGGCAAAAAATTGCAAGCTGCTTGGGCCAATTTGGTAGTACTTTTCTTAGCTGTGCAAACTGCGCTTAGTTCGCTAGCGTTAACCTGGTCATTGTTCCCTCATTCATTAGGATTAGCTGGCGGAGGGTACAGTGATGCCACGCTCATGGCTAAAATGATCCCTTTTACACTCCCGGTATTTTGGGTTCTGATCTGGATTGCTATTTCCGTCACTATGCTCTTCTTTACCCTCAAACACACTTATGGTGCTGCTTTTATGAAAAAGCGCATCAAGAAGAAACTGTAGCAATAAATTGGAGGATCAATGCAGCTTGTAGAATGTGTGCCCAACTTTTCGGAAGGCAGAAACGAAAAAGTAATCGATGCTATTGCTGATGCTATTCGAGCAGTCAGTGGAGTGAGCCTGCTTGATGTTGACCCGGGCTATAGCACAAACCGCACCGTGGTTACTTTTGTTGGTCAGCCTGATCAAGTAGTTGAAGCTGCATATCAAGCCATCTCTAAAGCTTCGCAGTTAATTGATATGCGCAAGCACCAAGGGGAACATCCACGCATGGGCGCCACCGATGTTTGTCCCTTTGTTCCCGTTAGTGGTATCAGCATGGAGCAATGTGTAGAGCTGGCCAATACTTTAGGCGAGAGAGTCGGTCGTGATCTTGGCATTCCTATTTATTTATATGGCGAGGCGGCTAAGAAAGCTGAGCGGCGCAGTCTAGCTGACATCCGTCAAGGCGAATACGAAGCTCTCAATGAGAAGATGAAAGACAGTGGTTTCAAACCTGACTTTGGTCCATCGGCTTTTAATGCTGCCAGCGGTGCCACCGTCATTGGTGCTAGACAATTTCTCATTGCCTACAATGTCAATCTCAATACTCGTTCTAAAAAACTTGCCAACGAAATCGCTTTCAATATAAGAGAAGCTGGTCGGGCAAAGCGCAATGCTAAAGGCGAAATTGAAAAAGATGCCTCTGGCAATACTATAAAAGTGCCAGGCACATTGAAAGAAGTGAGGGCTGTGGGTTGGTACGTAGATGAATATCAGAGGGCGCAAGTCTCAATCAACTTGACCAATTTTGAAGTCACTTCTTTGCATCAGGCCTTTGATGAAGTGGTTCGCCAGGCTGAACTGCTGGGCTTGCGCGTCACTGGTAGCGAAATAGTCGGCCTTGTTCCTCTAGCGCCGATGCTAGAGGCAGGCAGGCACTATCTGCGTAAGCAAGGTCGCTCTACTGGTGTCAGCGAAGCAGAAATCGTCGAATGTGCCGTTCAATCTTTGGGGCTGGCTGAACTTTCGCCGTTTGTGGCCAAAGAGAAAATTATTGAATATCGCGTGGCTCCAGAAGGCAAATTTTTGCGGGATATGAGCTTGACTGCGTTTGTGGATGAGTTAGCCAGTGAATCTCCCGCACCAGGTGGTGGTAGCGTTGCCGCTCTCTGCGGCTCACTTTCGGCGGCACTCAGTGCCATGGTAGCTAACCTAACTTTTGACAAGAAAGGTTTTGAAGAGAAGAAAGCGATGATGGAAGGAGTGGGCAAAGATGCTCAGCGCCTCAAGCAATGGCTGCTTCAAACCGTGGATGACGACATGCTGGCCTTTAATCGCATTCTTGATGCTCGGCGCCTGGCCAAAGGTAGCGAAGCTGAAAAAGCCCTGCGGGATGCTGCCATTCTAGAAGCTAGCAAAGCGGCCACACTTACCCCCCTTTCAGTTTTGCAGGGTGGGCCAGTACTGCTTGAGTTAGCCTCTCGTGTGGTTGAGCATGGTAATCCTAGTTCTTTATCTGATGGCGCCGTAGCTGCTCTTGTGGCTGCAGCGGCGGCTGAGGGGGCCTATTACAACGTTTTGATTAATCTGCGGGATTTTGGTCAATCAGCACCTGAGCAAGAATTTGTTAGTGAGACTAGGGCCCAGGCTGACAAATTGATTGGGGTTGTACGCGACCGCTCTGAAGAGATCAAGCAAATGGCAATGGCCGCGCTAAGTTAATTCAAAATCAGCCAATTCTGTAAAGAGAAGTAAATGGGGCTACAATTACCCCACTACCTGAGAGGGAGCATCATGGCAATTGCTACGGATAGCAAAGATAACAAAGACAGTAAGGATAACAAAGGGTTCGGTAGCGCAGTGACAAATGAATGGGAAACCCCGGATTTTATAAATGCTCAGAAGCGCCTTGACAAGGTGGCGCTGCATATGAAACTCGACAACAATGTTATTGAGCCCATGCGTCACCCTAAGCGCTCTTTGTCTGTGGTTGTTCCAGCAAGAATGGACGACGGATCGGTAAGAACCTTCATGGGTTATCGCGTTCACCATGACTTGGCTCTCGGACCCGGTAAAGGCGGTTTGCGCTATCATTCTGAAGTAACTCTTGGTGAAGTGGCTTCGATGGCCATGCTCATGACCTGGAAATGCTCACTGATGAATCTGCCATTCGGCGGCGCTCATGGTGGCATCAGGATGGACCCTAATACCCTGTCGAAGGGTGAACTTGAGCGTATTACTCGGCGCTACACTTCTGAAATTTTAGAGATGATTGGGCCAACCCAAGACATCGCCGGGCCAGATCTAAATACTGATGAGCAGACCATGGCTTGGATCATGGACACTTATTCAGTCAATAAAGGCTTTACCGTTCCTTCTATTGTCACAGGCAAGCCTCAGTATTTGGGTGGGTCACTAGGAGTTTTGCAGTCCACCGGTTATGGCGTGGCTCTATCGGCCAGACGGGCGGCGACTTTTGCTAAGCTCAAAGGCGATTCTCCAGCTGTGGTTATTCAAGGCTTGGGGCATGTTGGTTCATCGGTTGCTCGTAACTTGAGCAAGGCCGGATTCAAAATCGTGGGAGTGTCAGATGCCTTCGGTGGTCTTTCTAATGCTAAAGGCTTTGACGTAGAAGACCTTATGGCCTTCATCGACAAGAATGGCGCCATGTATGAGTATCCCCATGCTGACAAAGTCAGCAATGAAGAGCTACTCGAACTTGATTGCGATATTCTGGCACCATGTGCAGTGTCAAGTCAGATTCATGCCGGCAATGCTGATCGCTTGAAATGCAAAGTTGTAGTAGAGGGTGCCAACTCTCCGACTACTCCTAATGCTGATGACGTACTTGATTCTAAGGGCGTCATTGTCATGCCTGATATCCTGGCCAATGCTGCCGGAGTAACTGTTGGCTACTTTGAATGGGTGCAAGGTTTGATGCGTCTGCTTTGGACCGAAGAAGAAGTTTATCAGCGCCTCGAGGGGTTGGTTAATAACGTTTGTACTAAAGTATTCGACGTTGCCGAAACTAAGAAAATGACTCTACGTATGTCAGCTATGAGTATTGCTGTTGAGCGTATTGTTGAAGCCAGACGCCTGCGCGGACTTTATCCGTAAGTCTTGGTGATTGCATAAGACTTAGTTAGGACTGAGTTCAATAAAAATAAGTTGTGGCCGACAAAGAAAGCGCATTCTTGGTGCGTAGCATCTCTCCATGCCCACTCCTCGCGACAAAATTAGTGTCGTTCCGGGCTTGGTTTCAACGGCTTCTTGCTCTTTTGTACCTTGGGCCCAATGGCGTGGTACCTGGCATAAGGTAATGGGTGGTCCAAATATTGGCAACTGCACTTGGCCGCCATGGGTGTGACCAGCCACTAAAAGATCGGCGTCTGGTTTGGCCAAAGCAAAATCGGGACCATGACCCATAACGATGTGATATGGCTTGGTTGCTGCAACTTTTACTGATTGATTGAACGAGTCGACGAAGCTCAGGCCGGTAATGGCCAGCTCGCCTGTATTGATGGTCTTGCTATCGGGCATAGCTGTTATCGGCAAGCCCTTGAATATTGATGGCCAACCGTCCACTTCGACATTGCCCTGCACGGCATAGACACCAAGCGGTGCTGAAAACTTAGTATCTTTGAGAAGTTTAGTTAGCTCGCCTTGCCACTTAACTTGTTCTGGCCAAGTCAGACACTGAATATAGTCACCGGGCAAAAGAATCAAATCGGGCTTTTCTTGCATCACCCGCGCCACAGCTTCCTTCTCGTATTCGCCAATTTGATCTGTCTGCAAGTCAGAGAGAACGGCTATCTTTATCGCTTTTGTAATTTTGCTGCTAGATAGTTTGACCCGGGTCACTTCTAGCCAGTGCGGTTCAATAACAAAGGTATCAATAGAAATTGCCACCACAAGCAGTGCCATGGCCAGTAGCGTGTTAGCCGTCTTGTTTAGTTCATTTTTCCGGGCGGCTGCTTGGGCCATCATTAAAAACATCGGGCCAGCAATGAAAACACCCATGGCCAGTAGGTTTATTAGCTCGAATGGTTGGGCTGTGAGAAAAAATCCAAAAAGAGCAGCGGCCACTATGCCGATGGCAAAATAGAATAGTGAAAAGATGTAGCGCCCAATTTTCTTGCCGTCTTTGACAAAATCATAGTGCAAAGCGAGCATGCTCAGCAGAACGGTGGCCCAGAATACGAGAAGGGCCGCCCAGTGCTCTGAATGAAATTGCAAATTCTATCTCACTATCTCTATGGCTAAAAAGATCGCTAGATTGAAGCTAGCGTAAGCGATCGGTGCACAGAAAAGTTAGAGACATAAGGCTCAATATCAGATTCTTTGAGGATGCCTTTTTCTGTAACTAGCCCAGTAAGAAGATTGAAAGGCACTAGGTCAAATTGTTGGTTGAGCACCGCCACACCTTTTGGCGTGTTGTCCCAAACTTCAACACCTGGCCGTTCATGTTTTTCAAATTCGAAAAGGCGTTCGTCAGTGACAAATTTTTCTGTGCCTGAAAGGGCATACAAAGGCACGTTCAATTCACGACAAGCTATTGCCAGCATCCATGAACCGACTTTGTTGACTACCCCTGGCCTGGCGATACAGTCGCAGCCCATGAAGGCAGCACTGCAATTGCCCAGTACAAGACCCATGGCGTTATCGAAAGTATGAATTACTTCGATGCCGCCTGATGCCAAGCGAGAAGCAAGTTTTCGTCCTTCCATACTTGGTCTGGCTTCAGTACAGACTACTCTAAAGAAACGTCCGCGGGCCCTAGCGTTGAGAAGGGCGCTCACTACAGTAGAGCTAAAAGAATAAGCAAAAATCAGTTCGCCCGGATCAATCAAATCGTAGGCTATGTCGGCGATGGTTGAAGCGCTGGCACAAAGCATCTTTTCGAATTTGGCTAAGGCTGTATCGCAGCGGTTGCGAATCTCTTCTACTGTCTGGGCATTTTCAATTGCCAGTAAGACATCGTTGCCAAGGTGGAAAAGCGGCGCCATTGCTGGTTGAGCATCAATGAGACTTTTGGCGGTGTAAGTGAGATTGCTCTTGACCTGCTCTGGCGAAATTTGGTCTCCGGATAAGACGCTTTGAAAGACAGTAATTGCCCGCAGGGCAATTTCAGCAGCGCCACTTAGTAGATCGTCTCTAATTGGTTGAATTAGGTTAGCTACTTGTTCAGCTACCTTCTTATCAGCCTCGGGTGTATTCATGAGTCTCTCGCTCCGGAAATCTCTATAACTAGTCTATCTGCTTTATTTCTTTTGTGTGTCATTTATGGGGCTATATGATCTTAGCCAAGGGCCGCTAACTGGGCGGCTTGGTCATGTTTTAATAAATAGGCCGTTCTATTCTGGTCTACTAAATGCGACCAAGGTAGAACCTCTTCGCTAGGGATACTTCTAAAAGCGTAGTAGTCAAGATTTGGTATGTGCCCTTCTAGGCTGCGCAGTGCTCGCTTCCATGCACCAATTTTGCCGTCCGAAGCGGCCACGGCCATCAAGACTGTCGACAATCTTCTATCTCCCCGCGAAATAAGAGCTTGAATATCGCTCCAGTTATGACTTTCTGGTCGAACTTCGATACCTATTTTGGAGAGATTCTTGCGGATAAATTCTAGTTTGCGTTGACAATCTTTGTCGCGGCCAGCCCACTGGTAAGGGGTTTGTGCTTTAGGAACAAAGGAGCTGACGCCAAAGACAAATTTCAGACGCTTGTGCTTTTTCTTCAACCTTGCCATCAGATCTATGGTCTGGTCAAGGTCACTCTGTGTCTCGTAGGGTAAGCCAACAATGCCGTAGAATTTTACCCCGCTCAAACCACTGTCTTCGATCATTTCCACGGCCTTGAAAATCTCAGCTTCTGAAAGGTTTTTCTTCATGACCGTGCGCAGTTTTTCTGAGCCAGATTCGATGGCGATGGTAACAGAGCGCTGACCAAGCTTTTTTATGGTGGCAAGAATTTCGGCAGTCAAGCTATCGGCCCTGACCGAAGCCACTGTCATTTCTAGATCTTCTCTGTCTATTAGACGTTCTGCTAGTTGATGAAAATGCGGATGCTCAGTCACTGATGGCCCCAGTAGTCCGATACGTTTGGTATATTTCATTGCCCCATTTATTTTTTCGATGATGGTGTCGATATTGGTGGCACGAAATGGACGAGTCAAAAAACTGGCCAGGCAAAATCGACATTCCTGAGGACAAGAACGCACCACTTCGATCAAGAACGTGTCACTCCAGGCGGTGGCACTACTTAATATCTGAGTATGGGCCACATAGTCATCTGGTGTAGCAAAAACCTGCTTCACTACCTGACTCGGATTGACATTGGTAGGGGTGATGGCAAGTACCGCTCCACATGGTTCGTACTCAACCTGGTATAGGCAAGGTACATAAATTCCGGGAACTTGCGAAAGTTTAATCAACTTTTCTCGGCGGTCAGCCAGGTCTTTTACGGTCTGCCAAGCGGCCACAAAAACAGGCACTATAGCTTCTGCGTCACCTAGTAGAATGACGTCGAAGAATTCAGCG
>Ga0172380_10001437_pt1 | contig 40838 bp, 69 predicted proteins | sample Leawe162metaG_FD_119747 | JGI IMG/M metagenome (GOLD analysis project Ga0172380, IMG submission 119747) | Leachate microbial communities from a municipal landfill in Southern Ontario, Canada - Leachate well 162 metaG | ecosystem: Engineered > Solid waste > Landfill > Unclassified | place...
AACTCTCATGCCGAGCTTTGGGGTAACTCTCATGCCGAGCTTTGGGGTAACTCTCATGCCGTGCTAAGGGATAACTCTCATGCCGAGCTTTGGGTTAACTCTCATGCCGTGCTAAGGGGTAACTCTCATGCCGTGCTAAGGGGTAACTCTCATGCACAATGTAAAAGTCCCTACGCTTGCGGCATATTAAAAGAAATTACTGCGCAGTGTACCGGACGGCATATCGGAGATAAACCACTCACCCCCAAAGAATATTTGCTATCTTGCGGGGTAGAGATAAAAAACCAGTATGCCATTCTTTACAAATCAGTAGAAAAAAATTTCGACTCAAACCACAAACCGGCAGTAAATTATGCGATTGGTAAGGAAGTTGTAGCCCCTGACTGGAACCCTGACACCACAAAAGAGTGCGGAGGAGGATTGCATCTAAGCCCATCCATTATGCAAGCAATATCTTTCTTTGATGCCGGAACATATCTCTCTTGTCGGGTTAATATAAAGGACATTGCCCCGTTTCCTGCCTTTGCGCGATACCCGGATAAGATAAGAGTTCGGGCTTGTACGCCGTTGTACCAGGTAAATAAAGAGGGGGAACGGATATAACATGAACATCTTTAAGTTCTTATTCAGGAACACAGCCCGGAAGTTAACCTCATCTGCATTTGAGGAGGGGATACAAAAAGGATTCGTCCTCGGCAGAGCATATGAGCAATCTAATATCAAGAAGGTTGGTGTGGTTATGGGAGTCAATTACCGGCGTGAACTGGATAGTATATTAGAAAAGGCAGGATTTTAAGATGGCTAAGTTTATTTGTTCTGGGGCGGATGGTTGCGAGGTGTGTTCAGGAAGGCATAACGTGCCTCACGAGCTTAATCCCGTATGCGCTGTAGAAACCTGGTGCAATGGTAAGGAAGTCCATTGTGTACCAGTTGAGGAAATGGTGATATGTAGTAATGCTCATGATTGCCAGCAAGTTAGCAACCATAATTGCCCCCATAAAGTTAAACATATTCATGAGCCTGATTGTGCCCTTCTGGGTACAGGAGCCCTTTGCAACAAAGGTAGCCACTGCATCCCTTATATAGAGCAAGAGGAAAATCCAGAACCTGAAATGGTGATATGCCACCGTAGAAACGATTGCACCTTTAACTGTCACGGGATGGGAACACCGTCAAAAAAGGATGAGTGTTTTGGAAAAACTTTCCAATGCGGTTACTTTACTGATAAGTCCGGTATGTCCCCTAGGGGTTCCGTAGAGGTACATTACGTTCCTTATCATGTCCCTGAAAAGCCCAAGGCCGATTCATACTTTACCTGGAAAGAGGGGGAAACGAAAAGTTACACTCCATTCTATTCTGAAAAGGTCGCAAGTGAAGATGCACAACAGTGGGCTAATGGACACCCCGGATGTAAGGCATATATCTGTGAAGTCAAGGGATTCTATGTTTCGCAGGAGCCTATCGCACAATGGCATGAGGCTTAACCATTATGGAAGAAAGTAATAAATACGAGAATCTAGTCAGGGGGTTACGAGCATTCAACTACGGTGGAACAATGACAGTATATGATAAAAAGGGGGAGGTAATATTAATCGACCACAATCCAAAGACATACGATGAACTAAGGAACCACAAGAAAGAACTTTTCAAACATAGGGCTGGCAGAAACAGAACTGCCGTGCCTAATAAGAGAGGAAAATAAGATGGTAGAAAAGAAAAATACAAACTATGAAGCAAGCGCGGTAAACCTCACAGATTCCCCGGTTACCATTGACGCTTACACCCAATACCGGAACGCGGTAGAGAGTCTTTCAAAAGCAAGTCGTGCCATAGATGACGCAGTCCCGGTTGAACTTATTAAAATCCGAGACGCAGCTTCTACCTGGGTTGACGATTGCTTCAAGAACGTAAAGGCCACAATTGAAAAGTACGGGGGCTTCCAGAATCTTCAGGATGGTCACTATGCCCTACAGCAACGCCGGGTAAGCAAGGAATATCATGCTGGGGTATTAGAGGTTGAATACCCTCAATTAACATCGGATGTTCTCGTAACCGCTATCAATGTTCCAGCGTTAGAAGCTATTATAAAACGTGGCGCAGTAACGGAAGAGGAACTAAAAAAGACAGGCGTTATCACCACCAAGGAAAGTTTAGCTTTCATAATTAAGTAAAGGAAAGGAAACAGATATGCCAATAGAGAACTTATCAGAAAATGTACGGATGCCCCGGCTAGGTAAATTTCACCTGGGCTACAAAGACCCGGTAAAGGGTTATCCGGTCAAGACGGATTACTTCGTGCTGGAAAAAGACCACCCGAACAAAGACGCAATCCAAAAGATAATCGGTAAGGAACCGAAGGAACTCAAGGTACTCATCCCCTCGGAGGACGCGGAGGATTGGTGTCCGCAATATTACATGAGCTACGAACTTACTCATGGACTCGTCTGCAAGGGTAACGGGATAACGGCTATGCGCATGGTAGACGTAAAGACTAATGCGTTCCCCACGAAAAGCACCGCTACCACTACGATGATTGACCTCGATTGCGATGGTAAGGACTGCCCCATGTATAAAGAAAGGAAATGCCGCGAGGCGATGAAACTACGGTTTGTACTGCCCGATGTCCCCGGGCTTGGAGTCTGGCAGATTGATACCGGAAGCATTAACTCTATTTTGAATATCAACTCATGCGCCAAGATGATTAAGACAGCTTTCGGACGTATCTCCAACATACCCTTAAAGCTAACACTGGAACCAATATCGGTAAACAATCCAGAGACGGGTAAGAAACAAACGGTATTCGTGCTTAACCTGCGTACCGATGTGACTCTTGCCCAACTGGCGGACGCTGCACGGTTGCACTCAAAGCAGTTCCTGATCGAAGCCCCTGATATGGTAGCGTTATATGAAACACAGGTCAACCGTGATATCAAGTCGCTATGGGGCGATGATGAACAGTCTGAATCCCCCGTCATTGAACCGGAACCTGTTAAAGAACCTCCCACCGTAGAAGTTGCCGCGCCACCGTCGCCCGCTAATCCCCCTGCCACGCCGCATGTTGAGCAAGAGAAGCCCCAAATGGGTGACACTGATGTTCCGGCCACAGTCGGGGATTTATGCACGTGGGCTTTATCTCACGGCAAGACATACACCGGAACCTGGGTAGCCCAACAGGTCGGAGAGAAAACCACTGCCGGTATCAAGGACATAAAAGCTGCTTACCTGACCATTAAGGAAGTCTCCGGTTGGGAAGCATACAAGAAAGGGGCGTAATGGACGAACAGAGACATTATTGCGCTTATGATTACGATGGGGAAAACCATACATGTACAGCATGGGATGGTACAGGGGTAAATACTCGTCATCCTGATTCGTATACTGTATCCCCCAATCATAATCTCGTAGAATCTTGTCCCAATGATGTTCGGGAAACGGAAGAAGTTAAAAAAGACCATAAAGCCATATCCAAGTGCGAATACCGGATGCCTAAGATACCCAGCATACCAATTCATGTTTAAGGTAAAGAGAGGATAGGATAAATGATATACAAATTCTATGACAAGGGTGTACAAATCGGGGAACAGGATGAGAAGTGTCTTGCGGACGCTGAAGCTAAACAAGGCGTGAAAGTCGGTGGGGATATAACCTACATTAATGAAGATAGCGGCCTTGTCAAGCCCAAGAAGGAACGCAAGAAGAAAGAGTCAACCAAACCGGCGAAGGAAAAGGCAAGCAAGGGCTGGCAGTACTTTATCCTGGAGGAAATAGACAAAACTAGTACCTCCATTCCGGTTCAACCGTATTCCTACACCGGCCCCATGAACAAAGCGGCCTTTGATGTTGCCAAGGAAACATACCCTGACCTCACCAAGATAAAGGCTTTCACTGGGCGGGAGTTAAAACTGTCCCGTAAGACGATAGTACATTAGAAAGGGGGCAATATGGATAACCAAGATACTACCAAAAAACCCAAGTTCACTAATGAAGACCGTCTAGCACTTTACCAGAGCTTCATTGGGCAGATGCTCACCGAGGGTTATACCCTTAATGATATCGGCATTGAACTGGCAATTATCGCTCACATCCTTATACTTGAAAACGAGAGATAAAGATTGGGGGTGGTCTAATAATCTAGCTATAAACTACCTTGAAGCGGGGTGAGTAGTGTCAAGCGTTTCAGGGTAGCCATAGGTAAATTATTGAGGAGAGATGAGAAAATATAGGAAGTACAGTTATCCGTGCCGGACATGGCGCAAGATATTAGCAAGCCTGAAGAAATTAAGGGGGTCATAGATAATGCCTAAAGTTATGAAATACATTTTAAGTGATGCAGTACAGCCGGAAGAAATCAACTCTATCTGTTATGGTAAATGTAAACGTATACAGGTAGGAGTTATTATAATCGGGGAATCGTCTTATCAGGTATGCCATGATAAACGTTGTAAGTATTCTGATAGTGAAATGCCTCTAAATGAAGAATACACAATGCGCAAATTAAAACCGGAGGTAAAGTAAATGCCTGAACAAGAACTAACAAAAGAAGGGGAAGCACTGGTAGAGAAATGGGCAGCTGAATTATTCTGGGAGGATTGGGATAGAGAACACACAAGAGGGTTATTTGATAGTGGAGATTGGGATGAATGTCCTAATGAATGGAAAGATAGATACCGTGAGTTTGCCCGTGAACTTATACTATCTGAACCTGGACTTTGCCTGAAAGATATGAGTGGAAATTATGTAGAAATAAAAAGACTTGTGGCGCAGAAAATGCCTACCATTGATGAATTAAAGAAGCAATTCGGTAAGGAGAGTAAATAATATGTCTGAAGAACAAGAACCTAACTCTGATATTGAAAAGGCGATAAACCAAATCGTAGACAGTTTTATTAAAGCATATGAAATGTATATAGAGGAACATGATACAAACATACCGGTATTCAAACAAAAACTACTATCTCTCCTATCACCTACCACTCCGGTAAAGATGGAACTGATTAGCGATGAAGAAATAAAACGTCTACCGAATACTTATGAATCAGATAAAACTCTTTACCAGTGCATGTTAAGTGAATATAACCCAACTGCGGTAATAGAGATATTGAAAGTACCAGCGAGAAAGCAACTCTCTGCCGATTCATCCGATTGTGAGGCGCTACTGAAAGAACAGAAAACAAAGATACTTGAGACCTTACAGAATGATGGGGTGCTGTGTACTCCAGAAGAAGCAGAAAAGAATAACTGCTCCTACTGCAAGAAAACATATAAAGATTTATCCAAATACTAGGAGGTAAGACGATGAATGAAGATACTGGGATTATAAGGCAACTAAAAGAGAATGAGAAGCTTGAAAAAAACGAGGTTAAGGAACCTAATCCTCTATGCCCCGAATGTCACGGCACTGGCTCTCATCTTATTGACTTAACCAAAGATGTAAATTATGCCAATCGTGCTACTAGAAGGCACTTACCAAAAGGACAGCGCAGTAAGTATGTACCATGTTCATGTACTAGAATCTCGTAACACTGAATAATCAAGGAGGAAAAGATGAAACGAATACATGAAGTAACTAGTGAGGAAGAAAACTTTAGACTAGAACCTCGTGGAGGATTTCAGACAATAAAAAGAGATTTCGTAAAGCCCGAGCCAGAAGGTACCATTGTTCTATTGCCATTCAGAATATTATCTTGGGAGAAAGATTGTGACGGTAGTGCTATGGCAACAATGGAAAACATAGACTTTAATGGGGATGCTACTGGATGGGAAGTCTCTAATATAGGTCTGTATGGGAACGGTTTTGTGGCTACAATTAAGGAAATCCGGGAGGTTAAGTAAATGCCATTAACACCTGCGCAAATTGAAGTAATTAGAGCCAAAGTAATGATATCTAACCCAACTATAGGAGACGTAGAGTTTTTTGATAAACTTATCCAAGCCGGTTATGACTACTGCCAGTCGCAACATCCTAAGAATGATGGCGAAATAACTAAGGTAATTCGGGAATGGCTCACAGGATTCTGCGAAGAATGGGATATAACAATATATCCTGACCACGCTGAAAAAGATTTATTAGTTAAAGTCCTCCTCATCTTCAACAAGCGGATAGAGGATAAGGATAAAGAGATTGAACGGCTGAAATTAGGTTGCGATGGTTGTGACCTGCATACCTATGAACAGGAGATATTAGAACATGGCGGTATTTCCCGAGAAAAAGCGATACAACAGGCAGTCCAAGCGGAAAGAGAACGGATAGCACATCTTATTGATGATATGTCCACCCTTGATATTGAGGTATCCTTTATCCGTGAATCTTATGAAGGTATTCTTAAGGCTCTATCACCGGAGGTAAAGAGTGAGTAATATATCAGAAGCATTTAAGCACCTGCGCCTTGCCAAGTATGAAGAGCGTGAGATGACCCACCAGTTGAATAAGGTAAGGGATATGCAAGCGGATATCACGGATGCGCTAGGTGATATGGTAGACGCTTACCACCAGATCGCATCACCACCGGACAAGACACTAGTAAAATTAGATACTTTTGAGGTCTACTCCCAATGAACAATAAATATGATTCAGGTGAATATCCAGGTAAAAGCAACCATCAAAGATTCGCAGAGATATGGCTTAACGAGTCAGACAAGCGGGGACAGGAAAGCCGGGCAATCATTAAGAAGCTGGACAAGTATCATAAGGAAAACCCGTTAGGACACGCCGGGGAAAGCATAGCAACAACCCCGTTTAATTTAATAAGTGAGATGATGTGAGATGATAATTTACATAGAGTGCAATGGTAAAATATATGAAGTTAATACCATAACTACCTTTGATAATTCAAGTGCGTTATTAAGGGATGCATTTTGTGGTATCCCAAAAAGCTATGGCGAAACTATGATATGGGAACTTGAATTAATGCAAGGCAAATCGGGGTTGTTTCGTAAGGAAGGAATATTACACTGTAAACGTTACTCAAGTAAAACACAGATGATAAAAGGACATAAAAATATTGTTCTCAAGATGATAGATGGAGATACCAGATTCTTTAATGGTGATGGTTTCCCTGGAAAGGATAAGTAAATGACATATAGACCACCGGGATTCAAGAGCAACGTAATAGCACACAATGTAATGGCAAAACATGGCATTGTATTCCCTGAAGATGCGGACTTAAAAATATGTATTGACTGTGTAGAAAAGTCCGCCGATGAATTGCTACGGGTGCAAAGGGAAGGCGGCATAAAGGTGTTAGTAAATTCCCACGGTGGATTAAACGTAACTCCTGAATCGTTACCCTATGTCCTTTCGTTAATGACTCAAGGTAGACTCGTCTTTATCCCCGATGATACCATGCCAGAAAACGAGATAGGGTTACTGTATCGTGATGCGGACAAGCGTCTTAAAACTATGCGGTTGACAAATATCGGTGATGATAAACCGGAGGAGGAAAAATAATGCCAGAAACAAAAGAAGTACTAAAAGGTATGGCATTTTATATGGATAAAGATATAACAGACCTTACTCCTGAAGAGCTTGTAAACGCTTTGTATTTTACTGGAATATCTGCACAAGGTATACATAGAGTACAAACCAAAATAATAAATTTGTTGGAGGATAAGCATGACTATCATACAGTTGGTTCTAATTGGATAGAAACGCAACCGGAGAAAATATGAGTAAACGTGTAGTACTTTTTCAGATTGATTATCCTGGGAGCGTTATAAGCGTTAACCATTACAAAGGGCGCGGTTACGGTGGTAGGGAATACGTTAAGCCGGAGACAAAGGATTTTAAGACAACTATCGGTTGGCAGATTAAGCAGCACCATATCGAGGAATGGCAGACACCTATCAGTGTAACGTGTTCCGGCTGCTTTAAGGATGAACGTTCTGCTCCGGACCTATCAAATCTAAGCAAGGTTATCCTTGATGCCATTCAGGAAGTAACGGGGACAAATGATAAGCATATGCGCTGGCATGATGGTGATAGAAGGATAGATAAAACCGTAATACCATTCCTGCAAATAACAATACAAGAAGGAGAAAGATAAGATGAAAAAAGAAAAAATAAATCCCAATCACCATATGGGGCAGCAAACTGGATATACCATGATTGACGGGGTGTATCATATTGCGCCCACGTATACGGAGCAATTTGATAAGATGCGAGATAAAGAACTAGGTATTCAGATAATCGTCAACACCACTACATCATATTTTGCCGGGGAACTTGCTAAAGTAGCGGAAACCAAAAGGCTGGTATGGAAGCAATTACAAGAAGATATTGGTCTCGACCCATTGGTAAACTGGGAATATTCCAACGGTACTGTTACTAAACTTACACAGGAACCCAAGAAAGAAGTATAAGATGGGTAAAACACTTATGCATGGGTGGATGAAAAGAGAACAATCCAAAACGCCAGTTGGAAGCAAGGTTAGATGTATAGAACGTGGAGTATATTATTCCGACTGTGAGGGGATAGTTATTGATCACACCCAAGGAAAACAGACTCCATGTTTGAGAATACAATTAACTCAAACTCCTAAAAGTAAATTAACAATGGAACCATGCGCAGAAATAATAGCAGAGGGGCAACCTACGTATTGGTGGAGTTTAATAGAACCGCCATCCGGAACACCAGTCCGGCGCACCACAAGCCAAATCCTGATACTTCAGGACACTAATGAATAGAAAGGGAGGCATGATATGAAAATACCAAAAACATTGAAGATAGGCGCCACTGTTTATGAGGTCGTACGCCAATCTAGTGATGCCAACGGAGAAAAGCACTTAGGGTACTGTAATACTGGACTGGCAAAAATATGGATTGATAGTACTGCGAAACAACAAGTACAGGAAAGTTCTTTAATTCATGAGATACTAGAGGCTGCTAAGGGTGGTTACTGCCTGGAACTTGAACATCAGACCTTAGGTACTTTGGCTGAAGTGCTCTACCAAGTATTGCGCGATAACGGAATGTTAAGGGAGGACTAAATGATTAAGGTAAAAATACAAGAGAATTTATCCTACGCTGGAAAGACTATCACGATTATAAACTCTGACCCGCAAAACTACTCTGTAGTAAAACCTATGAGTATGGTGTTCACGCCACTACATCCCGGTGAACTTCTCGACCCAAGTATTGTAATACCCTCTCGATACGAGGACTTCTTTTGGGCTTTAGCACAAGGCTTGGCTGAAGCTGGCTATTTCCCGAAAGTCTATCAGGATAAAGATAATGAATTGACAGCAACAAAGTATCATCTTGAAGATATGAGAACAATCGCGATGAGTATAATATCACCCCCAGTAGTATACGGACGAAAGGACTAAAATGCCTACTAATTTCGATGGTTGGACGCTAGTTAAGAAAGGTGCAGACCTTGATGCACTAAAGGCAAAAGGTGAACCGTTTGATTTGAGATTCTTTCCCGTCCGGCAACAGGCAAGGGATACCAAGAAAGAAGCGTACCCTAATGCCCGCGTCGTGAAAATCTTTTTCACGATTTATGAGGAGGAATAGATGCCTAAGTCTCACCATGCCAGAATCTATAGTGGCTTTCATACCACTCCCAAAGATCCTCCAACGTGCGATGAGGCTAAAGCGATGGGTTATACTGGGAGTTGCCTTGACTGCCCGATTAACCCTTGCTTTGAAGACTTGAGAAAAGAGAGACCGGATAAGGAGAATAAGTAAAATGGATACGAGTAAAGAATACATAAAGATGTGCGAGCGAGCCACAAAATATTTACCAGTAAAAGAGGATTACGCAGATGGCGATATGTATATCAAGTAACATGGTTGGAACCTGTTAAGGAATAGGTTTATTTTCTACCACCCCATATGTTGTTATTAGGTAAATACCCTTCCAAAACGTGAACAAACAGCCAGAGCAGAAACGCTTCCAGCAGAATGTACCACCACGATACCAGCAAGCAGAGAGCCCAGACACCAAGTAATGTTCCGAGGGAGAGGCACCACCAGATGATACCAAGCCTCTCCTTCATCCGGCGTAGCATGAACGTGATTTTCTCTCTATCATCGGGAGTCTGAATCAACCCATCGGTATCACTAAATCCCGTTATCCAGAGAAAATAAAAATATACTTTTGGTATCCAGCTAAAGATAGTCACTATTGACCTCCACGTGTTGAAATCCAGGTAAGAAAGGTCGCCAACGCAGCACTAAGGATACCGGATAACCCGCCGGTAGTTATCAACTTCTTATTACTTATACCGGCAGTAGTCTCAAGTGTTGCAATGCGTTTATCATGGTCATCGGATTTATCGCATACCCCGTCAAGTTTCTTGTCTATCTTTACCGTGGCTATATTGGTATCATAAACCAATTCTGCTAACGCAAACATCCGCGCCTCCGGTGTCATCCCCTCAAAACGTTCCCTAAACTCCATTTTATCGTTTAAAGCTTCGCCTTCAGCCATCATAAAAACCCGCTTTCTTACAACTAATCATCTCTATTCTATCACGTTTACATAACTTCCCTGATAAAGATTGTGTATTTCCCCTTGTTAGACTCTCCTGTTAACCGTGCTCCTTGTACGGATACTATTTCAACATAGTAGGTTGTGTCTTGGAATACGAAAGGTAGTAATGTTTGCGTTTCTGCGGCAGTGATTAGATTTTCCAGTAACGTTTTACTCGGAACATCGTGGTATGTTTCCGAACAATCCAACGTCATCTGCCAGCCCCACGCTTTCGGAACCAACTTATTATATTCGAGGGTTAAGTATTTAAGAATAGGAGTGTTTGTGTTTGTAGAACCTCTTGCAAAGTATACGTCAAACTGTATACTGGAGAATATCTCTCCAAGACCTGAACCGAAGGTATAAGCTGTTTCCGTACCAGAAGTGATTGTTCCTAGCGTAGTCCACCCAGTACTTAAATCTGTATTGACTTTATTGGTACGGTATTTCAGTACCAGGGTTTCTGTGGCAGATACACCCTTAGTACCTACCCTTACCTTGTTGGCTCTCTTATCACCTACTAGCCAACCGCCATCAAAGCTAGAGGTAAAGAGACTGCCGGAAGCGGCGTAAGCGGTCGAGGTCAAATAGGTGGGGTTTCTAATACCTTGCGGGATGTCTATGTAATATATTGAAGTGCCACAAGCCCAGTACACGGCATAAGATGATGAGGCATTTGATACAATCACATCGTACATCGCACCATCGTTATTGGTGTCAACCCACCAGCACTTCCAGCCTATATCATCCCAAGAGTAAAGTCCGGACTTCTGCGTTCCGGTAACTTGGGAAGCGTCTACCAGAGCGAACATTTCATTAACCCCATCGCCGCACAGTTTAACGATATGACCGTTGTATTCAAGTGGGATACCCCCACCTTTTAACATGGAGATATTTGATATTTGAGGAACCTGTGCGGATTGGAACTTTATTACATCAAGGCCGGACGAAACGTAAAGGCCATCTCGCCAGTGGCAGAATCCCTTACCCCCGTTGGCAAGCCCAGGTAATTTCAAGGCGGTATCAGCCCATACGGTATCGGTGAAGTTCAAAAATTTAAGGGAGTAGTTTGTGGCGCAATAAGGTATCGTACCTTCCATGAAATCATCACCTAAAATGAATGAACGTATGTTAGAAGCGAAGTCCGCAAGACTAGCATCGGTAGTCCAAGTTGGGGAAGCAGCGTTAGGATTAACAGAATATGCACACGCCCCTGTACTGGCTACCTTGAATAGTTTAGCATCCCATTGGAAACCCCAATAAGCTAAAGCTGAATTAGAAACAGTTAAAGATTCCCCTACTGTCATGTAATGGTAGTTGGCTGTATCGCCAAGATAGATGTACAGATTCCCGCCGATGGATGGCACGAGGTCTACTATGGAGGCGGGAAATTGTGCTATAGGTAAAAAGTTAGTTCTATCGGCGGACAGTTTCAAAAGGAACGCACCCATTGACCAGTAAAGATTCCCGTTAAAGTTAATCGCCTTGCTTAAAGTCCCTGTAGCGGCCGCAGGTTGCGCTGTTTCCATCTGGACTTCATATATTCTACACTGATAGTCTCCAGCGGAAGATGCTTTCAACCTTACAATAGAATAAAAACCATCAGTTATATTTACGGTAGCATACGCTCCACCTGTTCCTGTTGAAGAAACACTATAGAACGAATCCCAAGCAGCTGTGAGGGGGTTATACCCTTCTGCTGTTAAGGTTATAGTATCAGTACCATTACCCCACCAAATACGAAACTGCCCGTAAAATCTTATTGGAAAATTGACATATAGGTAAGCACTGCCCGGAGAAGCACTTGCCGTTGCGTAAGCATAATCTGTTGTATCGTTATTTGAGGCAAGCGTAGGTGTTGTCCATCCCGTCCCTGTAACTGAAGAAGCGTACTTCCAAGTAGGTGTAACCGTTCCCCCTGCGAAGTTAGTTATCGCAGTAGCTAAACGGGGGAGTGTAATATTCCCCTCATATTCCACTATGCAGTTAGTCCACCAGCAATGTTTCTCTGACCCTACGTCATACGTAGAAGACCCTATGCCTCCCAAGAGGTCGTAAGTTACCCATGAGGATGCTAAGGGGTTAGAATCTGCGGTATAATCGCCAACAACTGATTTGTCAGGGAAGTTGGAGATAAGTTGAGGTTGAAGTTCCCCACAAAGAGGATAGGTTACATTATTGAGTTTTACTTCATTCGGACTTATTACCATTATCTTACCCTCTTAATATCAGGAGGATACAAAGTCGAGAATCCCCTACCTACCCTGATATCATCGGCTATCGTCTGCCAGATTTTGAATTGAGTAGCGTGGTCGTCCGGCTCGTTATCCGACCTACGGGCGAGGGAAGCATGAATAAACGCTCCGGCTTGCGCTACTACCCAATCAGGATTGATGTAACATATATCGGTATCGGACTCTAACTTAGGTTGCGCCATAAGTCCTTCAAGGCGTAGGTGTCTGTCAGATATGGACGAAGCATCGAACCATAAGTTACCGTAGTAGTGTTCTGCTACTGCTAGGCTTTCAGGCGCTTGGTTGAAGTGCAAAAGAGGTATGGATGATTTTATAATAGAATAATGTGAGGAAGGTATAGGAGCCCCGTAGAAGTTTCCGTTTGAATCCTCTTGAGTTACTTTATATATATGGGTGAAATTAGCAGGTATAGGGTATTCATTTACATTAGACTGAATCGTGATAGAGTTTTCGTCTACCGTATGAATCAACACCTCACTCTTGATTAAGTCCAGTGCCATATTGATGTACTCTTTAAGGTCAGCCCATCTTTTCAGGTGGATAATTGTGTAAGTATCCCCTGTGTTTAAAGTTGCGGAGAAAGCCGGAGTAACGGTTAAGATGGAACCTGTATTAGCAAAGTCAGACGCTTTTCTGTCTTCCCCTCTTGGTGCATTATTATCTGTAGTCGTCAGAATATAAGCATAAGAGACCGGCGATGTGCATTGAAAATAGTCGTCAGGTTCATCTCTTCTTACAGTATCATAGAGCAAGGTGGTAGTTCCTGTAGTTACCGCCCCCGATTTCCAGTCGTTAAGTACTGTTCTGCACAATCTCTGGATTAAGTCCATGCAAGTCGTTTGATAAATCATATTATCTCCTATAATATTGAGTCATCTTTCCAAAGGGGAGTGACCATTAACGTTCCTGCGCCTACGGCATAACCTAAAATCTTTGTAGCGTTCGTGGCGGCCGGTGCAGTTTGGGTATACATCCCGTTACTTGTCCCGATAGCTGCATATACTGCCCCTCCCACTGTAGCTCCCGTAAATCTTACCCCGCCTAATAGGGCATAGTCGAAGTAAACGATTATCCTTTGACCGGATACCCCGTCAGTCCCAGCTATACATCTGCCCTGTATAACCCCACCAACCGTACCAAGCGCACGTTTCCAACCCCCTGAATAGCCCAAGATATCACCCTTTGATACCGTTCCCGATAATTCAAGTTGGGCTTCTCCCGCCCCGCCTAATATTTGACATCCTGTTTGGGAATCAGCGAAAGCCATTTTATCCTCCTAATTTATCTGATATGGGTAGAGCAAGAAAGACCAGGAATAACCCGAAACAAATACATATCGTTATCACAATAAGACTAAACAGGTAATCCCAGAATCTTTTTAATTTCATCCCTATGCTCCCACATTTTATATACTATTGAATGTTTTCCCCCGTAAGGTTCAGGTTCAGTCCACCACTTCTTCCCTTCTTCCCAGTGTTCACGCGGTTTCCATTTGCTATCAAGAATGGCTTTAACAATTTCCTCAATCCACCAATCTCTCCGGTCTTCATAATAAAGGTCATGTTCAAATATGTCTAAAGCCAGACGGTAGATAGCCTTGAATAGTATTGCCCTACCAGGATTCTTTTCGTACTTCCAGAACTTCTCTATAATATCCAAACATGTATGCGTACACGTCCCTACGGTGTTATTTTTAGTCGGTTCCGGGTATAATTTTATGAGTTTAAGCAAAGCGTAAGCATAAAATATCTTTTGATACCATTTACTCTTTGCCAACTTATCCAAAGTTGCCATTGTTTTAGCTTTTAGTTCCACAAAGTATTTCCTGTGGTTGACTAAAATTTCCCTAGATACTGTCTTGATAGGAACAAGTTTGAATAAAGTAGTATCTATATTCCCTTTAAGCAACTCGTTTTCCAATGGATGTTGTACCATATACTCCCTTTGGGGGAGGGTGTGCGCACACCCTCCCCGTTAGTTTAGACGCAAATCCAGCGCATATACAGTCCAAGGCACTGTAAATCGCTTGCCATTGTGCCACCAGCCGTACACTTTACAGTGAAGTTGTAGCCTGCTTTTAAGGCATCGGCATCAAAAGCTGTAGTGATAGTACCATAGCAGATTTTGTTGTCCGCTATTGAAGTGGGCGTTGCGGCGGCGATAGTGGTTCCGGTGTCCCCGGTATTCGTAGCACCATCGGCAGCACATATGATTGTGTAACCGATTGTACCCGTAGACCCACCGATACTATTCCAAAGGACTTTAGCGTTGTCCAGCGAAATAGCATTAGAGGGGATACGTCCTGTGAAGTAAACACTCTCCGCTGTAGCATCGGTATCTATAGCCCGACCTACCCAAGCGGGAGAGTCTATTACACCGAGACCGGGTTCGTCAGTCGTATCGTACACATCAGGATTAATAAAGACCTCTTTTTCATAAGGTGCTTTAATATCTAATTGAACACGATAAGTGTCTACTGAACGACCAAGTGCCTGAATTACATCCCCCGCCGTAGTAGGTCTTGTAGAGGTCATAGCTCCGGCAGTAGCGGACTGGAAGTAAATCTTATCAGCCGTATAGGGAGCATCAGGATCATAGATTGTACACTTTTTACAAGCATTTATCTCATCCCCGTCAACACCCTTATCCAGAGCGATGAACTGTGTATATAGGTTTACAGTTGCATCACTGGCATCTGCTTTTACGTAGGCATCGGTGCCGTCAAATGCAATAGTATCCCCCACAGCCACAGTCCCACCGAGAGTTACCTTGGTGAGCATTTCTATGTTTTCAATGATTAGAGGACTAGCCATTATTCATTTTCTCCTTTTTATTATTCAAGTGTCCGACCTTTAGACAGTAGACCTTGCCCTCGCCAGAGGCATAATGAGAGCGTCTGTAGCAGTAAGCGAATACCCGATTAAGGTATTGGCATCACTGGAAGTAGTTGGAACTGTTGCGGTATACATACCGTTGGAAGTTCCTTCAGCTACATACAGTGAACCCGCGGCGGTCATCCCGGTGAGTCTACCACTAAGGATACAATCACCGAAACATACGGGGATTAAGTTTCCGCTTACACCACTCTCAAGGGCGACACCCATTATCTGCACAACAGAGGCGGCTGTAGCTAACGCGCGTACCCAACCGCTAGAGTAACCTACGGCATCACCTTTAGTTACCGTACCAGCAAGGGTTACTACTAAAATAGTACCAGGAGCGGACTCTTTTATTCTGGTTAAAGAGGCATCTTGTGAATCTGAAAAAGCCATTTTTTACTCCTTTCCTATTTACGCGGCTACTGTGCCGTCAGCATCGATACCGTCAATCTTGGCGCAAGAGCGGATGTTCTTGAATTTTAGTCCGCAAGGCCACTTAAAGCGCCATCTGGAAGCGTTCTTGGTTTCCAGTTCACCAAGAGGTACGACCTTTAGGCCGGTGGAACCCTGTACACCGCAACAAGCATCAGGGGCGAATGACAGGATGAATATAGAGGTTGCCGCTCCGCCAGTACGTGCTCCAAACGCAGAACTGGATACAGTTTCTACGTTAGAGATATGGTCAGATACCTCAATCGGGATACCGTCAAAAGCCTGTACGTGTTTACCAAAGAGCATTGTTTCGGAGAGTTTATCTCCGATAGAATCATAGTACACATCCAGGTAACGTCTCATCTGTTTGCTCATAACAATCAGATTAGGTGTAAACCCGGTAACTAAGTCTATGGCAGTCCGCAGGTTGGAGATGTTTAAAAGACTTTCAGTCGCGGTAGACCCCTCGTGTACGGTATTGTACGTGGTGGAGGTCATTAGCTGGTGCAAACCTGACCAGATGTTCGCATCAAAGGCAGTCCCGTAATAGAAACAGTCCATGAAGTACTCTTTCAGGGCAACAGTTCTATCGTTAAGAACGGTACCTTTGAGGTCAAGTTTGTTAGAGCGGGTTTCAATCAGGAAGTTGTCGATGTCCGCATCGCCACCCAGAAGTTTAAGGGTAACGGTTGACTGCGTGATAGACGGCGTGGATTCAGTCCACGTATCACCTACGCTGCGAACACCAATAGCACCGGAACGGGTAGTCACCGTATCGTAGGTATCACTATTGCCAAGTAGTGTTTCAAACGGCAACTGTTTAAGGATAGGGTCATCCTTCACAAGACGGTCAATCACCGTTCTGGAAAGGATATCAGTCGTTGAGTAAAGTTCGCCTTCGGTTAAGGTTAAAGCCATTGTTTTCTCCTTTATTTATTTTCTCATTATTTGTTCAGACGCGAAACCTAATTTTGCATCATCGGATAGGTTGTTCCAATCTATGCCAGTACGTCCTGTTTTAACTCCAGAGTCAGGCTGTTGCGCCATAGGTTTAACAGTACCTTGCCCCTTTATCACCATCCTAAGAGCTTTTAGTTCCATTTCCTCCGGTGAGTTTGAGTCTTCAAGAATTGCCCTGGCTGTATCGGGAAGTTTATAAGAGGTTATGAACTCATCAACTTTTCTGGATTTACCAGCTATGTTTAAGAGTTCAAGTTGCAATGACAAGTCAGCTTCCTTTTCAGCTAGTGCTTTTTCGCGCTGGTCTTGAGCCTTTTGGGTTGCTACGATGGCTTTCGCGGCATCTACGTCCAACCCTTTATCGGCTATTTCTTGCAGGAATTTACTATAGGAAGCCTCTTTTGCATCCTGTAGTGCCTTTTCCTTCGCTTCATTAGCTACCCTTAAATCATCCTGCACCTTTTTAATAGTTCCAGTGTACCCATTCTTTATATCGTTGATTCGCTTATTCAGTTCGTCTTCGGTATAAGATACGGGCGTTACGGGTGTGGTCTCTGTGTTGACCGCTGGCGCAGGTACTTCAGCCTTGGTCGCATCCATCGCTACAAGTTCAGTCTGTTGTCCAAGAACCTCCATCCCCGTTTGATTGGTCTTTTCGTCTTCCACTTTAAAATCTCCTTCTATTTTTTCTTCCTGTTTAATAACGCTTTTATTAATTTAGCGGTATACGTATCGTAATCTACTTTCATCCCGGCCGCCCTGCGTTTTTCCCAACCTGCTAGAGTTGCCTTTATGCCCTTGATTTCCATAAAGTCAAGTTCGTTTTCGTTTATTAAGGCCATTACTTTATCAAGAGAGGATTGAGTCCTTACTGTATTGATATCGCCAGATATAAACATACGGGCATTGATGTCCGGCCTATTTTCAAGGTAATCACCCCTGAAAGTTCCTACCGTTGGAAGTGATTGATAGTGCTTAAATGAATCCTGCCAATCGTTAGCCAACTGATATATCTTGTCTATCTTTTGGGCATTAATACCCGTGAATGAGGCCGCCGCAGACGGGACATTTTTGTCCTGAATCAAGGTGTCTGTAAAGGCCGGTGTAAGCCAGTTAGTAAACATGTTGTACCATGTTATTGCCTCACCATCAAAGTTCTTGGCATTTTTATTTGTTAACATGGAATAGGTATCCATCGCTATGCCCGTTGTGGGACTTGTCTTGCCTTTAAATTGTTGAAGAAATAACTGGTCAAGGGTTTTTGTATTATCATCCTTACCTGAAAGTGACAGGTGATTCCCCGTACCATAGTAAGTCGCAGAATCTATCACTGCGAGTAACCGGCGTATTTCGGACATGATCCCGCCAAGATTATATTTATATCCGCCTATTTCCCCTTTACCCCAATCAGGGTCAAAGGGATTCAACGGGGCATCTTTCCCTTGTACTTTATTAATGGTATATGCTATAGCCGTAGAAGCTGTCATGAGAGCCACTAGTGCCTTTGCCGCTTGTTTGGAAGTATATCCACCGGGATTAGTAGCGATATTGTAAATGATACCTGCACTAGCTCGAGTATAACGGGCAGCTAAAAAGGCAAATGTGTTCTCTGCTGTTCTCTGCGTCTTACCAATTCCCATAGCTTTAGTGGAAATTACACCTGACAGGGCATTTACACCGCGGGCCCATTCATTAAGTTTCCCAGCATTTATTGCCGCTTGCTTCCCGGCTTTATACATATAAATAGCGTTGGAAACACGTCCGGCGGTAAACACTGCGTCAGACCTACCGATGACGTGTTTGTTGATAAACCCACCAATGTCTACCGTCTTACCTTTGGGAATATAGGAGAATAGTTTTTGTAATGGTTCAATGCCTTCAGTGAGTTCGTTGGTCTCTATGAGTCCACCACGTTGAATTAAGTCAACAACGGTCTCCCGTTCACTTACCAAAAGTCTCTGCAATGAGTCAGCATTCTTAGAGAATAAAGCACCGGTTGCTTTACCTGTAGCTTTCGCCCATGAATTTGTAGGTTTTAAAGTAACCCAATTTGCTATATCCAAACCAAGAGCTAACCCCTGTTGTATAAAGGCAACCGACATATCAAATCCAAGTTTCAAGGAACGTAAAACAGATGAGACATTGTTTACGGCTTTGACTGCATTGTCAAAATCAGATTCAGCCATATAACCAAAACTTTTACGTAATATGTCTGCTACCTGTTGACCAGTCTTGCCGTCTTGTGGTACGATAACCCTGTTGCCAAGACCAGGAACACCGGGAACTTTCCCGTATTCCGTAGTACCACTGGAACCCATTCTATCGGATTCAGTCTTGATTACATCCTTGATTCCCTTTATTTTTGAACCTAGAGCCTTCTGGCTTGCGCTTAATTCATCAGCGATACTCTTTAACATGACTTTTTGTGTATCACTTAAATCAGACAAGGCAACTTTAGCGGAGTCATATAAGACTTTCTTATCCTTTGTCATACTCGCCACGGCATCAATAATATCTGTTCTGGATAGTTTTGATTTCGTACCAAACTTTTCAAATGCGAGTTTTATATCTGATATGAGTTTTGCATTATCAGCAATTTCAGAAGCATCTTTACTTGTTATTTTTAATGCCCCTAAAACTATTTCCTCCACTTTATTAATTAACCCCTTTCTTTGTTGGGGAAGGATTTTAAGAGCATCGTCAAGTTTCTTGGCTATTTCAGGGAAGTTCTTACGTATAGTCGTTATTGCTCCGCCAGGTAAAGATTCCCCCCTGATAACTCTTTGAATATAGTTGTAAACAGCTTTGGTACTTTCCGACATTGAGGATAATTTAGCAAACTCGTCTGCGGTCATACCCATTTTTTCAAGAGCGGATTCAGTTGGTGTAGTAGTTTTTATTAAGTCAATAACCGCATCTGAAACTCTATTCTTTTTAACGAGTTCGTATGACATACGAATCTGTTTCTGTAGTTCTATCAATGGATTAGTCTCATAGGTAGTACCGGACTTCAAACCTTCACTTGTTAACTGGTATTTACGTTTAACGTCCAGTCTACCTTTTTTTAAATCAACATCCGCCAATTTCCCAAAGTCATCTAGGAGTGATTCTATTTTAGATGATGGTTTGATATTCCCCGTACCTACTTCTTTGGCAAATCTGGCGACATAAGCGTAATCTGTTTCTCCTTTTACTTTAGGGAATGGGATGTTCTCACCCTTTATCACGTTGGTTATTTTCTGCGAAAGGGCGGAGGCATTTTCCTCTTTTATCTGCGTAGCAACCCTGTGTAAGAACGTCCACCCATCCTCCCCTTTCAATGCCGCTATCTGCCCAGGTTTAGTTTTCTTATCAACCAAGATACCTTCCTCACGGAGCATCTTGGATATATTTTCAGATGTTTCCCGGATAGAGGTTATTAAGTTCCTACGGGCATCCCCTATTTTACCAGTGCCAAAATCATACCATGGAGCGTATTCTACCATATCGTGAAAAGCCATTGACTCCCCACCATTAGGCAGGGGTTTTATTTGTTTGATATCTGAAAGGGAAATTCCTTGAGTATCTAACTTGAATAATTTACCAGACTTTCCCCACTCTGCAACAGGTTTAGCCATCTGAAGGTTTACCGCTCCGGTAACTTGGTCGTCCAACATACCACCGATAGCCTTAAGAGTGGTAGTCTTGTCTTCTGCCAGGGCAACAGGGTTTACTAACTTTGCTACCTTGTTTATTACAGGAGCATTTATAACTTTCCCTTGTACACCGCCCCTAACCTGCCCTGCGACACGAGTCTTTAATTCGGGGATAGTTGATAACCTTACCCCGCTAAAGGGCTTTGTTGCCGATTGTAGTGTGTCCGAAACGGTACTAGTGCCAAGTTTGTCTGTTATGGTGTCAGCAGCTTCTTTGATTATTGCCTTTGTCTTAGTGGAAGTTACAGTATCGGTAGCTAGTTTCTTTATTACCGTATCCACTAGTTCGTTTGCCGGTAGTTTAGCAAGTTCCTTTACGGATATCTTTGAAGCCCCTCTTGCTAAATATTTGGTTATTTCATCCATCGCCGTACCTGATAATGATTGCGCCAGTTTATTCCCACCAAAACCACCGGCAGGTATCAACCCGAATGTATTCATTATCTGTTCTTCAGGAGTTATAGAATCAGCTTTTGGGAGATAAGGTATTTTAATATTAGGTGTTGTAGAATCAAATTTATTCCAGTTAGGTTTAGGGTCAAACCCCTTTTGGAAATAATCCTCTTCTTTAGGGGCGGCACTTTCCGGAATGTTTAACCCCGTCTTTTCATTCCAAGCATCCCATACCCTACGCGCCTCTCTATAATCTTTAGAGTTTTGCGAACCATAATAAGTTGTGGGGTTTGTAATATCACCCCATAGTTTTTGTAATGTGTTCTGCCCCGCATCACCGCGATTAGTGTGGCCAGGTTGGTCTTCGTATTCTGGTATAAACTGTGATGCTAATTCTATATCCTCTTTAGATTTAGAACCGGCCTTTATACGCTCACGCGCCATCTTGACATCACTATAAGTATCAACATAGGTTGGTTGGTTACTAGATAACACACCATCCGTTAAATTAGGACGTTTTAATAACGTGGAAGCATCCGATACGGGGTTACTTTCTATTGGAGTATCCCCTATTTTAAATTTGTCCACTTGTTTGTCTTCCGGTAAAGAAGTATAAGCCAAGTCAATATCAATAGGGTCTCTGGAACCAGCCTTTAGGCGTTCACGCGCTTTCTTTATGCGGTCAGTCTTAAACTGGTCGGTGCCCATATTAAATATGAAGGGATAATCTTTTACATCAGCCACTTACATACTCCAACTTGAACTTCCCCAATTTTTCCTTGAACCTCTCTGGTCGGGAGACATAGAATACCACTCCTGTAAAAACGGATAAGATTTTATTGTTGACTCCCACGGGTCGGCATATTGAGGACGTGAGGGATTACTTAAATCTCTTATCTCCTGTTGCGCGCCTCTTAATCCTCTCTCATCCAAGGTTGGTTCGTAAGAAGTAGTTGCGGTTGGTTCCCAACCGGGGAATAACCTATTTATTTCTTTCTGTGTCTCTTGGTTATATACCGGAGTTGTAACTTTAGCCGGGTTACCATAAGACGTAGCTGATTGCTTGGTTCTTAAATTAGCGTACCTCTGTTGTTCAGCTTCCTTAATAGTCCCAAACCACATATCCCGGGCATCAGGATTTTTCCGGTTAAAGTCATTATAAACTCTATCCCTGAAATATTTCCTTTGCGCATTACTAAGCCCACTGGTATTTCTATTCCAAACATCCTGGTAATCAGGTACTTCCTGTGCAGCCCAGTAATCGTTAAACCCATTTTTGTTGGGGTCTTGAGCTTGTCTAAGTTCTTCTAAATAAGACTTCCATTCGGTTTCGTTCATTCCCTAGCCTCCCGAAAACCAGTTGGTACGCTTACCACCATATTTACGTTTATACGCATCCAATAAAGGAGTGGATGATGGTATGAAATTGTAATCTTTTTGCTGTTCCATATTAGTTAATGCATTCGCCATCGCGGAAGTATCAATGAAGTACGGGGTTGCTTTACCCGCTCTTACCTCTTGTCTCATAGAATCGGCGGTATCACCTTGTTTAACTACACGCCCTTGAGCAAGTTGCGCTAATTGCTCTGGTGAAGTGGCGGTAATCGAACTTGGTTCGTAACCACCACTAAATTGTCTTGCTTGAGCCATACCCGTACTTCTTAGTTGTTCAGCTTCTGTTTGCGCTTTGTAGTCGGCGTAATCCTGCTGCTGATTTGCGGCATTCTTATTTTTCTGCGTATCCGATGTATACCAGAAATCGTAATCGCTTCTAGAAAGGTCGTTATACAACGGCAAGTCCTTTAAGGTTAGGCTACCGTCATTGACTGACTTTACATATTCATCCGTCTGGTTTTTGAAACTTATCGCATCATCCGGAGATATTGCGTTATCCTTTATTAAGTTAGCTAAATATTCCGATAGTCTGGACTGGTAAGTACCAACATCAGGGATATCAAATTTATTGGTAGCCTTATTGTACTGCGTATCGTATTCAATTTTTAACCTTGATGCTTCCCCAAAGTCATTAGGGTCAACTTCAGGATAGTAAGTCTTCAACCACTGTTCAAACGTAAGTTTTACATCAGGCATATTTTACTCCTGTACCGCGCCCGAAGGCGTAGTTCCCATCTGTTCCGGTGGCATTGTAGAGGCTGACATTCCCGTAGGTTCCGGCGGTGTACCACTACCAGGATTTTCTATAGATGTTTGCTCGGTGGGGGTTAAGTCTCCACCCCCACCACCCACAGAATTAGGGTCTCCTCCCTGTGCCATAATCATCTGTTTCAAAGCTTGAAGGATATTTTGTGCCCTGTCCATATCCTTGTCTTCCACTGCTTGCATATAGGCTTGGAATAACCTATTGAGAGGTAGATTGTCAGCCCACTCCATAGATACTTTAGCGTCTTCTAAGTCCGCATCCTGAACTCCCAAGTATTCCGTTCTGGCAGTTCTCATCGAAAGCAGATTACTCTGTGTAGCTAACCGTGCCATCTCTAATCTCTGCGCATCATCCTTGGGAAGCATCGGGGATAATTCAATTTCAGGTATCCAATCACCCTGAATCTGGTCAGGAGCTATAAACTGTTCCGTAGGATAACCGAATGGTTGGTTATGACTATTTCTACCGCGTACAGCAATAGGAGGGAACGCCATAGAAGTATATTGCTTCAAGAGTTCCCTACACTCAACGAAGTAAGAGTTAGTCATACATTCCACGAAAGGTTGTAGAACTGTTTCAAGACTGCCCTGGAGTTGATTGATAGCGTAACCAGAGAGTCTGAATCCTAACTCTCCGTAAGCTGTGAATGGTAGGGTTGCTCTCTGAAATTCCCCTAAGGCAAAAGCTAATATAGCTGAAGCATCCTGTGGCATTGATGGTAGACGGATAGGATTGATACTTTCCCCTACTTTCATGTTTATTGAGGCTGCCTTTTCTACCTGAAAGATATCACCCTCAATACCACTTTCTCCAAAGACAGTATTAATAGTATAAGGGCCTTTCACCCCACGGTGAACGATCGAAAGATAGTCAGAAGCTATCTTATTGATTTGAGGGATAATGCCTCTAACCCCAGCAAAGGCCGATTCTCCCGTATAGACTAATGAGTCGGTCATATTATCTTGATTAACAAGTGGGGTAGCCCCTACCTTAAAGACATAAACGGGGCAGTGGTTCAGGCCATGAGGCGTTAATGGTTTTACCCACTCATTATCAACATAGACACCGTAAGACTCTTTATCCCAGAAGTCAATTACCTTTACAGTTTTTGCTTGGGTAATAAGTTTCTTCTGGTATTCATCCTCTACCTCTTCTCTTGTAGATTGGCGAGTATTGGCATACCATAGAGTGCCATTAGAACCAACTCCATATCTGCCGTTATACAAATCCCATACCTTATTTTCAGGTATAGTTTTCCCCTCGTTATTAACATAGATATAAGGTCGAACTGCGAACCCACCGCGTATGCAGGAATACCATGCTTTCAATGCACGATTGGATGGTGAATCGGGAATAACGGAATTTGCCTCATCGTTAATCTTGATACATCCGTACCAGAATCTTTCAGCGTTATTAGCTATTTCCCTTAAATCTTTAGATAGGGATTCTTCAGGAACCCTGATAATCAATTTTGCTATGGTTAAAAGTGAGATAATCTTAGCCGCATAAGTCCGTGACATATTTGACGTGTATGAAAGATAGCCACTCCCGGCGTCATAGGGACTCATACGCCAGATATTCCAATCTGACTCCCAACGAGCTTTTAAGAGAGCCCAGCCTGTATCTCCCTCAAACTCGCTTATCGCCTTTTTAATCTCTGCTATATCTTTCATATTACCCTATGCTATGGTAACCGATTCGTTTATATTTGGAGTAGGTGAAACTGTACTGGTAATCTTTACCGCCTTTGGCATACCCATCCGGGCACGGTTGATAAGGCAGTTAATCCTCGTTTTCATGTGAGGGTGTAAATCTCCGATAACTACCACCTGGGTTTTAGTACCAATCACGTATTTTTCCTCACCTTCTATAAGTATGGCAAGGGGCATCATGGCAGTCAATTCGCCTTGTTTTAAATGTCTGAAGTCGTTAAGAGTAATAGTGTTCATTAAAAATACCTCACTTTAATTTTCCCACTACGTTTTGTATATCCGAATAGGTTAACCAACCCATAAGTCAGAGCTTTAATACCATGATTGTTTTTATCATCAGGAGTATCTCCTATTATCGTATTATCTTTATCGGTTTTCCATAAGTAAACTCGTGTCTGTCCGTCTATAGGATTAGCACATCCACCAAATTCAGAGATAATACCTTTACACTTAGCGTTGATATGAAGCATCGGTTCTTTGGTTTTGGGGTCAACTATCAAGAACCTCTTAATAACTTCAACCCCATCTTTAATCAAGAGTTTTTCACTCTGAAGGTTAACCTTACCCTCATTGGCCCATATCTCCGATACCGCTGGCATAGCCTGATGCTGTGTACCTGCTACGTCAATGGCTCCGCCGGTTACTTGACACCACCATGCTTTTTGTTTACAGATGTTTATCATTTCCGATGTAGTTAACCCGCGTTCAAATACCTCGTCTACAATCCATAGATGGTCGTTTTTCTTTTGGGCTACTTCTATCGCATAGGCCGTAGCATAACCGGGGTCAACGAATAAGTAAACTGGAAGTGTAGAATCATACTGGAATCTCTTGTCTACTCCCGTATGGATAGGTAGACTAAATTCTTCAAATACCCTGCCTTGTGGCGGACAGGGGATACCACCGTATCTTTCTTTAAAATAATCAGGAGGGGTAGCCCTCTCCAGTCTTAATATTTCAGGGTCTTCCCGTCCACCGGGGAAAATTGACAGATTTGACCAAGTAGGCAGACTGAATGATTTTATCTCATCGGTATCGTTAACGGATGATTGTCCCCTTTGATACATTTCCGGGTACCAGCCGAGTGAACTTTCAAAGGTTCCCGATAGGAGCATCCACCCGCGCTTTTCAGCGATACGTCCACGGAGTCTTAGATAAGTCTCGTAGTCTACCTGTGAGGCTTCGCATACTACAACACCATCAGGAGCCTCCATAGCGAGCTTACGGGGGTCTTGGGCGGACTTAGTGAGTACTTTAAACCCCCCTACTACTTCTATAATACCAGGGTCAACCTGCTTTGAGGCTACGTATCCTAAACCTAATCTATCTAAGTGCTGGCAAAAGTAATCAAATTCTGCGCGAGTACGGTTGTAGTCCGCCGCGACAAGCCAATAGAGTTTACCTTTGCCATGAAGGAAACGGGTAGCAAGGAATAGGGCAGATATAGCCGATTTTCCCCCTCTTTCCCCGCCAGCTACAAGTATCTCTCTATTAGGACAATAGAGAACATTACTTTGGTCTGGAGATGGTTTAAAGTCCAGCTTATCCGCTACTAATCTTATTTGTTCTGTAGTAGGCAATTATCTCCTGTTAGGCATATACCCGTATTTCGCGTAAAATTCCAACATATCACTAGCGTGTTCATTATTGAAAAATTTAGCTTTGTTTGCCGCAATCCCAAGCACATCCGCAACATTAGTTCCTCTCTTGTAATTAGGGTCGGAATATAATTGACCAATACCAGTACTATTCCCACTCGCCCCAGTATCAGCGGGATTCGACATAGAGGTCACATTTGAACTGCTGGAGGTTAGTGCCGATAGGATATTGGGGTCTATGAAGGCATATGAACGATTTGGCGTACCCCATCTTTGCGGTCGGGCAAACCTACTCTGTTCACTGAATCTCTGCGGGGCTTGAAATCTGCTTACATCCGGCATATTTATCTCTCCTATAAGAATTACTAATAGTGATATTAATGCAATCCACTTAAGGATTTTCATTCTTTACTATCTCTTTGAGTTGTTCCTCCAGGATATTTGCCTTTGGTTCCTCTTTAACTTCCACTGGCTTCTCCGGTACTTTCTTAACATCTATTAGTTCACGGAGTAATTTCTCTAACTTATCCGTGTTTAAGTCTATCTTGGCATTGTCCCTATATTCAGGGCGTAGCTTCTTTAACCTAAATTCATGCGCTCCCGGACTATTACTATTATCTAGTTTAGCTTCCAGTCTATCCGCTATGATATTCTGTGCTATCCTTACCTGCTCCTCAAAAGTCTTGTCCTTTTCAGCTAACAAGTACAATTTTGTAGACTTAACACCCAGTACCTTAGCGGCCTCGCTAAGATTATCGGCCTGTTCTGTTTCTATCAAACCAATAACTTTATTTTTCAGGGCATGGAAAGTAGGGTCTTTCTCCGTGGGCTTAGGCCCAGGCTTCATACTTCCCGGCTTACTAAATGAACCTTTTGGTCTACCCATTATCGTCTCCCCATACTACCGCCACCGCGGTAACCTAATTTCACATGGTCGGCTGAAGTCTTATTAAAAACACGTGCGGCCCATCCTTTTGTTGCAGAAACCACTACACCTATCGCAACTGATGCTGTTATTATTATATTTTTCAATCTTAACGCCGTAGTAAGAACCCCGATACTCACAGCAGATGTTTTCACCGCCCCGAATATCTTTGAGGAAGTTGCGGTAACCCCGATTGATATAGCGGATGCAACCCTTACACCCCATGCTCTGGAAGCGGAAGCCACTATACCGATGATAACTGAAGATAGAACGGTTGTTTTGAATATTCGTGATGCGGCGGTAACAACCCCGACTATCACAGATGAATTTCGTATTGATTGGTAAAGTCTCATAGCGGTAGCGCTAATACCGATTGAGACGGATGATAAGACGCTAGTCCCAAATGATTTAGTCGCAGAGGTAGCTATTCCGATAATAACGCTTGCTAAAGTATGTAATCCAATTATGTGAGATGCAGTAGTTGCAACACCTACTGTAACCCCATCTCCTGTACTGTAGTAAACAGTGATGCGGATGTGGTCTACTCTTGCTATTTCATCTGAACTAGCAAAGTCTGCTTGTAGAACTACACCAAAATCAGCATCGTTTATATCTGTTGGGGTTAATGTTTCCCCCCATAAATCAGATACACCACCATAAGATTTATATGTGTCAGAAGTTTGCCAGCTATTTACAGTGTCAGCTTTATTTTCAGACCCTATTGAACCATCTGCTTTAACTAATTTAACAGCCTCATCGTAAGCATTACCATCCCCATCACGTTTTCTTTCTATTTCAACTTTTATTCCATTTATTACTGCACCGATGGGAATAGAAAAACTAAAGTTGGAAGCCTTGAGATAATGAGTTGTTGTCCAAAAATCAGAATACGCATAGACATTATCACTAACCTTAGCGTTATTATAGTCAATCCACTCTGAAGTCCCAACACTATCATCATCTGCCATTGTCCCAGGAGAATTTGGGCCTTGACTCGCAGCTAAACTACCTGATATTCTGATTGCTTTGAATATCCTCGATGCAGTGGCTATAACTCCGATACTCACAGCAGATACAATCCTCTTTCCCCATGCACGTGATGCCGTTGCCACTATCCCAACTATTAAACTGGCGATACGTTTGAATCCAGCAATTCTCGAAGCTACGGAAAGTACTCCGATTGATATAGCGGAGTTAACGGTAGTATTTACTACTTCATCTGTCCCTGTTGCATAGATACTACCATCAGACCCAACATCTAATGTATATGATTGCGTTCCGGCTCCAAATTGGTCGTTTACTTTATAGTAAACGCCACTTCCTCCGGGGTTAACAGTCCAATCAATATATCCCGTTGCATAGAAGCAACCTAGAAAATCACCTATCGTAACATCACAGTTTTTACCAGTGTATGTCTGTTCACTTCCTGAAGTTACATTACCGATAGTTTCAACATCATGTGGAGTGTAAGAAGTACTACTTCCTGTGAATGTACCTAATTTAAGACCAGTCCCATCTTGATTAAAATAAGCCTGCATTGTGTCTATGATTCCTGTGCCATTTGATGGGTTGGTACGGAAAACAAAGGTATAACCTGCTATATTTTGAGCGGCCCTATTTGTAGCTCCTGGACCAACATCAATAGACTGTGGAGTAATAAACTTGGCTTTACCATCGGCAGGTAATAGTAAGTTAATTCCGCCTAGTCTCTGGTTGGTAAAGTTCTTGGTTTGCTCATCAAAAACGGCAGATTTGACACTGGATAGCGTGGTCTTACCCCTAGCGTAAGGACTGATTAAATGAGCTGATAGGTGAGGTTGTTCAGGTGTTGACTTTGACGACATGATGTTATCAATAGTTGCCAGCACGTCTTTGGTGTAGGTGTCCTTTATAAACTCATCGAAGAGTGTTTTGGTAGTGTTCTCGTCAATGCCGACGAAGATTGACAGGCATGGATTCAACTGCCAGATGTGGGGCAGACTGGCAAGCCATTTGTCGTAGGCTTTCTGGTCTATAGGTTGCCCTGATTCATTTACCTTGCCAGTATAACCACCTTCAGGAACAACAGGAACGTAGACATAATTTTTGGCATAGGACTTTTCAAGAGGTTCTGGAAATAAATCCAGCCTGCCTTTGAGTTGCCCTTTATGCCAGTGAGTTCCTGAAGGTTCAAAGACTAACTTCACGGTTTATCCTTTTACTACGCTCCAAGTTTAAATTGCATCTTCATTTCTACGGTCAATGTATCCGAGGTGGCAAAGACAACTCCCGCCGCAAAACAACATTCAGAGAAAAGAACATCTGGCGTTGCCTCGTTATTGCAACACCCAAACCCTGTAATAGTAGCGGCTTCACCCGCCGTAAATACATGGTCAAGTTCCACAGTATCGTTTGCAACAGTTGTCTGTGAAGTAACCACAGTGGCGGCAGCAACCATACTAAACCCTGACTTTGTACTCTTGGTAGCGGCCGGAGTGGTATAGGTTGACGCTTCAGCAGCTGCCGTACACGTTCCCTCGTAACATACTACCTTTGCCATCTTAGTAGCGGCCTCACCCGCCACTAATTTTGCTATCTCGGCATAACCCTGCGTTGTCGGCTTCTGACTCTGCGCCATTCTATTTTCCTCCTAAAAGTGGGTCAACATTATAATGCCTGCACACCGGGCAGGTGAGTTTTATATTAGCGTGGATGGCTGACCATAAAGTATCCGGTGACGGTACGCCCGTCCGGTATCGTTCCAAAATATCTTTACCCCTGTTTGCTTCCGCAAAAGTTACTCGTCTGGCATGATAAGAGGCTACCAGCACGTACGTAAGAGATTCTATGAGATATTTCCATAGGCATTTGAATCTGATGCACTGCGGCACTACCGGCTCTTGTATGGACGCCTGCCTGGAAATAAGAACACCCTTACCATCTCTGTGTTCTGCCCCCCAACTAATAGATAATCCACCAGATAATGATGCAGCAGTCATGAAATCTCCTTATAGCCCACTTCTACCATAATCGCTTGCCTTAAAATGCCTCTTTGAGCATAAATCACCCAAGAATAACGGGTTCCGGGCAAACTTACGCCGCATCTCTTTATTACATTTTGGGCAGGAAGGTCTCTTCATGTCATCTATGCTCTGTATTGTCTCTTTTTCCGAGTTACAAGCATCACATACATTTTCGTATATCGGCATATTCTCCCTCTCTGCCCTTCCTATCCCCCCTAGTATACTGAAAATACTACTATTAGTCAAGTTTATTTTATACCATCCATAACTTTTACTCATAACTACATGCGTAATTGCGCAATTGCGGATATACTCTTTTTATAAAATTAAAAACAGACGGATATATACAACAACACACACGTACCCACTTGGGGTCGGTGGCACCTCTTGTTCTCCATAGGCAGTCCATTCCATAGGCTCACATGACACGAGCCATAATGAGTAGGGGGTGTGCTTTAAGGGCAAGCTACACAGCTATAGTGTGGGGTATGGGTATGAATTAAGACTAAATGGCTAGGAGTTCGGCTTTAATCTTGGCTTCCCATTCATTCAAAGGAAGGCGCGCGTCCTTTCGAGGGCGGCGTAGTTTACAGTTGCATGGATGGCAGATAGCACGTAGGTTAGCTTCAGAACGATCCTGCGATACAGCCCAAGGAATGATATGGTCAACCTCATTAGCAGGCTCACCGCATACCTGGCAAGTGTAATTGTCACGCTCAAGTATACTCTCCCTGTAGCCGGTACGTTCCTGATATCCTGAATATCTATGCTTCATACTATCATTCTACCGCACATAACATATAGCGTCAAGATTCGTTATGTCTCGTAATGTGTTAAGTTGTCATGATATACATGTTCGCAGCGAGATAATGCGGGGGCTGTAGTGGACGTGGGGCGGGGTTAACACCATACACCAGGCAATAGAAGAGGCGCTTTTTCGGGGGGGGGGGGGCGGGTGGGGGTATATTCCCCTGGCGGTCCAGCCGGTCAACAATCTATAGTAGAGACAAGTATGAGGTTGACAGTGCATATAAGAAAAACCTATGGGATATATAAGGGATTACAAGAAATAAGGGATAGATATATGGGAGATAAATAGCCAACGGTGTTTGATTATGTAAAGCTTTAGAACATGACATAATTGACACGTTATGAGTAAATAAGAACATAAGAGTGTAAATATAGACGCTGTAGGATTGAAATCTGGCGTTTGGGGGTAGTTTGGTATCCCCATGCTTGAGAGTAAGGGCGGGTAATGAACATGGAATAAATCAAGGGTATTGGAGAGTTAACCGGGATTAGAATATCTTGGTATTAAACTGTTGATAATGAGGTTTAGATTGTTTACGTTTCTTCGGTGGTATGTAACCTGGCGAAGCCGGTATAACCTTCACTGATCCATTACGTGCAGTGTTCTTAATATCATCTATTTGTTGTTTAAAACTACCTGGCGTGTCGCGGTATTTCATAAGGTAGACTATCCCCCGTTTTGTTTACACACTCTTATATAGAGTACGAATGTATGAAATGTAATGAGTGTTTGTTATTTTGTGAGTTTACGAGCAAAAGATTCTTTTACGATTCTACGCTTTTCTTTTATTATATCATACACCACAAGATGACAACAATGTCACGTTATTCGCAAGATAGCTACAACAGGACAATTACGTCATGCTGAATCTTTATGAAATCTTTATGAAAAGTTTACAACTACACCTCATTTTGTGACTTAATTGTGACTTCCATCTGTTTTAATGAGTGTATCAAGGGAAATAAATAGGAGGTTAGACAACATGACAACTAAACTAGAAAACAAACAATTATTTGACGAGAAAAGGAAACTATACATGGAGGATAAAATCACACATAAAGACTTTTATTTGTGGCTAGCCTCGTTTATCGGGGTAACTAAAGCCCAATTACCGGTATCGCAGGATTGTATCAATGCCAGTCAAGATGAAAACCTGAATGACATCCCTTTGCAGCTATGGGATACTCAAGATTATATTGTCCGGCTTAAGGCCTATAATAGAGGCCTTCCTTGGTCAAAATCAGATACCGTGTGTGTTTTAAAAGCTCTAGCTCGGAGCTAACCCCGAAACAGGCGTAAGCCTGTCTGCTAGTGATTCTAGCACTGATGATGGGGATCGTACCTTAACAATCCAGTCCATTTAAGTCTAACAGAGGCTTCACGTTAGGCCGGATAACATAAGCTCACTCGTTTATCGGGTTATTCCTAATATCAAGCGGAAAGCGAGATAAAATGACTGAAACTATTTATGGATGGAATAAAATGCCTAGTGTAAGAACTGGCGGTAAACCTTATTTTTATACTAAACTCAAAGAGAATATCCGTTACTGTGTTGTTTGGAACAGGGGTGTAAAAAAATGGGAAGCAACTAAAAGTGACCAGCATTTTATGTACCTAGATAACGGAATAGAACTCAAACGCTTTTTAAAATTACATTAAACTCCAAATAGCTTGATGTTAGGCACTACCCGATAAAAATTATAAAGTGATTCCTGTCTAGCTAAAGAAAGTGAGAGAACAAATGAGTAAATACCAAGTACGGAGAAAAGTAGAAATCGTTTATCAAGTAACTGTAGAAGCTGAAACACTTAAAGAGGCAGAACTTATTGCAGAAGATATGGGGACTTTTAACGCTGACCAAGATAGTTCCCGTGATACCGGATGGAAAGCAAGATTGATTATAGATTAATTCTAATCCAGCTAGGCGGGCATGACTCTATAAAATGAAAGGGGAGATATGAAAATCTTAATAACGGAAATTAAGGACATTGATAATGCTAGTGGAGTACAAATAACAGCCTTTGTTTATTGGCGCGGTTTACCGCCACCGGATTATCAAAACAACGAAACAGACGAACAGTACGCCGCCAGGGTAAAGCCCATCGCAGAAGATATAGCGGGTTACTCCAACCTTCATATCGGGCGGGCTGAACTTTTGCAAAACGCTCAAACTATCAGCATCCCCAAAGTTAGTGAATATGAGTAACACCATCCTATAGACTAGAAAATATAGAAAGGGGAATAAAAGAAAATGTGCGAATATATCAGTTGGATACCCAAGAAAAAAGGCAATTATTTCCTAACCTATCATCAGGTATTTGAGACAGAAAAGGGGCAACAGTTAAGGGATAAACTCAAGGGTGATTGGTACGGTCATTCAGGAATCAAGTTCTACTATGACCTGGTAGACACGGATGAAAGTTCTTATCTGCAAAAGGAATGTACGGACTTTTCTACACCGGATAACTTCCCCGCCGATATCGTAATGGCTATTAAAGCCGGGGAGATGGGCGGATATCTAAAGGATAACCTTTTTGTTTTGCTATCAGAAGATGGTATTGGTGCATACTCCCTCGAATGTCCGTCCTATGCTGACTTGAACAAAGCCTATGCTGACTGGAAAAAAGCCGATGCTGACAGGAACAAAGCCGATGCTGACTGGAACAAAGCCTATGCTGACTGGAACAAAGCCGATGCTCTAGGCAAAATTTTCTGGAAAGTATTTTCTAACCCTCTTAACAGAATTGAAGTCTGGAGATAATAGCTAATCTCTTGATAGGTTGCCCTGGTAAGCCGGGGCCACCCATGAACGGATTAACTTGAAAGGAATACGCCATGATAGTAACCATACTCCTAACGTCTCTAGCTCTTTACTGGCTTATGGCAGAGACCAACTATCTCACTGTCAATCTTAGCGCACCTGTTGTTGACTGTAGCGCATTACATGGCCTCACCGGCGATTATCTAGACGGGTATGACGGGAGTGATAGCGTGTACCTGGATGACTACCAGAAGCAACACGATGATATGCTGGACGAGATTCTACAGAAACAGGTAGACAATTACGAGTATGCACAGTATCTGGCGGAACAAAACGCAAAGGTGCGCCCGGCCAATGTTCCCGGGGATCGGTTTAACCGTTTAGCTTATCACGATTGCTCACAGTCTGCAAGAATCTTAAACCTTTATAAAGATAGCGAAAAATGGGAACTCTTTATGACTTTTCCCAATGCAAATACTCATATGTAAATCTAGTAACCCCAACAAATAGAAAGAGGAGATTGAAAAAAGATGGCTAACATGAGTTATTGCAGGTTTGAGAACACATACCGTGACCTAGTGGATTGCGACAACAACCTTAACGATGAGCCTGAAAGTGAAACAGAAAAGAAGTACCGCAATAAACTAGTCAAGCTCTGTAAGAAAATCGCAGATGATTTTAGCGATTAACTAACCACCAAATAAGAGAAAGAGGAGAATAATATGACAAAGTACTACAAACTCACAGATGAAAAGGACTGCACGAGAGACACTCAATGGGGGGCAGGAGTTACCCATAAGGCAACTGGCACTGGTAAGGAAATGTGTTCTGCCGCTGTTATCCATGTCTATGACCACCCACTGAAGGCCGTCATGTTCAACCAGATTCATGCCAATTTTACTTCCTATCATTTATGGGAGGTGCAAGTTAAACAGGTTGTTGCCAATGATAAATTGAAAGCCGGAGTCAAACAATGCACCACCGTCCGGCAAATAAAAGCTCCCATAATTACAACAAATCAACGGGTAAAATTTGCAATCCTCTGCGCTCTCAAAGTATATAAAGGAGAATCCTTTGTTTCCTGGGCTAATAACTGGCTATCAGGGAAAGACCGTACAGAGTCAGCAGCAAGGTCAGCAGAGTCAGCAGCATGGTCAGCAGCAGAGTCAACAGCAAGGTCAGCAGAGTCAGCAGCATGGTCAGCAGCAGAGTCAGCAGCATGGGCAGCAGCAGAGTCAGCAGCAGAGTCAGCAGCATGGTCAGCAAGGTCAGTATGGGCAGCAGCAAGGTCAGCAGAGTCAGCAGCAGAGTCAGCAGCTATTGATTTTGTAGCACTCATAAAACAAGCGATGGAGTAACCCAAACAAAATAAAAGAATAGGAGAAAGAATAAGATGTTTACAGTAGGAACACGAGTAAAGGTAATTGATGAGAAACAGTGCGCTGCCGTATGTGTGGAAGTTGCAAAGCTTGGAATGAAGGGAACTTGTCTCAAAAACGAGCACACTAGTTCTAACAGAAAACCCTATGTCTTTACCGCGCTAGACGGTTCTTCCCAAGGATGGTTTTTACCTACAACAGCCCTAAAGCGTCTCCACGTCAAGAAAGTAGAGGTATAAACATGAAAAAGTTAACCAAACGTGAAGCAATTAGAGAGTGTAAACGCAAGTATCGGGCTATCATGGCCGGCGAACCTATACCGGAGAGATTCGAGGATAGAACATACTGGGGATATTGCCCCCTGTGCCAGTATAAAAAAGAACAAGAGGTACATATTTTAAATGGTAACTGCAACTGTCCCTTTGTTCAACAGTACGGGTTTGACTGCATGGAAGAAGGAACAAACTTCAGTGACAACCCCAAGGAATTTGCTAACCTAGTATTCGGGTTGAAGGAGTAAACCATGATGATATTACCAGTGATAACAAACGCCTGTGAAGAAATTGGCTGCGATGAACCTGACTTATCATGTAATGGATGCGCAAAAACCAGACAGCGTGATGCCGACCAACAGATAGTCAACTCCCTTACGGAATTACTGGAAAAGATAAACAAAATCATTTATGACGAGTATAACCGCACCGAGGGAGAGAATAAATCGGTATGTTTCATCGGGGAAGAAGTGGAAAAGATAACTAAAAAGGCTTTAGAGGGTAAATAGATATGTCTAACCTACACCACATGATTAAATGCACCGGCTGCCATGAGGAGAAACTCTGGATGGAAACATTCACGATAAATACACGCCCGTTTTGTACAGTTTGCATCCAGAAGCATGACCTGTTTAAGAACGAAGGGCAACGTATCAAGCGCGTACTCAAGAACCATTTCAAGGCCGTAAAAGCCGGGGAACGAAATGAAAACACTTAACTTAATTCGCTCCGCGCTGGCCGTCCTGGTAATCCTGGCACTGTGTGTTATTGGCTATATTTCTGAACGTCAACAACAGAACGCCGTGGTAACCCTCCAAGCCCGTCTGTCCGGGGCTACAGCGAAAATCCTAGCCCTCCAAGCGTCTGTTGAGTATTATGAGGCGTTAACAGATAATCTAACACAGGAATTGGATTATGCGCAGTCTAAACTGACGGCATGTGAAGGGAAATGATACTGGTAGAAATGGTTGAGCCCACCAGATGCGAACTAGTGGGCTCTCAAAGGGCATAAGACTGGTATATCAGTAATCTTATTTTACTTTTAGTTGGTCCTATTTGTCAAGCCCCTCGGAAATCGAGGTTTATTCATACACTCTCTTTTAAGTCCATTACTTCTTGAGCCAGTCTTTTGACCGCTATCTCACAGTACTTTTCGCTTTGTTCAATACCAATACATCGGCGGCCGAGTTTCTTACCTGCCACCAGTGCTATTTCAAATTGGTCTGACCATCCTCCGCGAAACGGGCCACTAGCCCCACGCCGGATAACAATTAGGTGACTATCCTGAAGTAAACTCTGAAAAAACTCTAGTTTATAACGTGGTGCTACCCAAAACTGATTAGCGGCTAGTTTTCTACAACTATCTGAAATAGATTGCATGATTTCCTTATATTCCCCATCTGGTAAATCGTCCTTGTAACCATCATATTCTTTACCGCAATTATAAGGGGGGTCGGTTATTACTAAATCTACTTTACCAAGTAGAGGGAAAATATTACGGCAGTCTTCACAGTAAATCGTGATACCATTTTTATCGTAGTAAGGTTTATTCATCTCTCATCCTCGTTTCACAGCAGATTATGGCGTTAAGAGTCACTTTACTTGTCTCCCCGTATCTTCATAAAATCACTCTCCAATAGTCCGGGTTAAATACTCTATTTTCTAATCCTTTATATATCTTTATAGTATAGGGGGGTATGGGGGGATGTCCTGTTTTGCAACATTATGGTAAAGCTGTCCATCGTATTTAGCTTTGAGAAAAACAGGACAAAAACAGGACATGGCAGGACAAGACCTGACTAACCAGACAAACAGGACAAACAGGACAAGATTATTTATCATTAAAACTGTGGCTCCGAATCCCCAAAGTAACGTTGAATGTTGTTGAATTGTCCGTGTTCATCAAACCCATAAGACCACATCATATTTTCAGGGTGAATGTTTTTCTGTGCAGGTTTTTTTACGTGCTTTATTTTTAACTTATGGCTGCTCAATGAGAGATATATAAAGGCGCGTTTGGCCGTTGTTCCACCGCCATAAGCATAATCACGATCTATTGTTTTCTTAACCCCCTTGACGAATGTAGTTGATGGTGGGGGTATCTGCATACCAATGATAACTACTCCGGTTGTCAACTTACGGAATATAGCGTCTATTTCCACACCCGCCAGGTAGAAATCGCTATTCATATCAAGGTAGTCAATTACAGAAACATGGTCAGGCTTTATTACATCAGCAAAATTATCATATCGTTCATAGGCATTTATAGGAGCGTCAAGAGGTATGCCTATATCTAAGAATCTGTCTTTCATCTGTTCGGGGCCGGTCTCACTATTGTACAAATCTATTTCGTAAGTATACATATTGAGTTTTATAAATTCGTAAAGGAAAGTTGTTTTGCCCTCTTGTTTACTTCCAGCTACAATGGCTATATTTTTGGGGTACATGAGAGCATAGTTTTCTATTTGGAAAGGCCATTTAAGAGGTACGATGTTTTCTGTGTTGGCATTACGCCAGTCAATCGGGGGAGCCTCGGTGTCAACCGTCCGGTAATTACCAAACCCCTTAGTCTCTTTTTTTACTACACCTTTTACTTCGAGGCGGTCTAAAATCTTACGGAGATACCCTTTCCCTTCCGGTGTTTGAATATTAAGTTCGGCCCAAATATCCTTAACATTGAATGAACCTTTTGTAAGACCTACCCATTGTTCTATAACGGCTTGCGTTAATTCTTTAGGCATTAGTCCTCATCCCACTGTATCCGTCTTGAAATTATGCGGAGGAGTTTTTTGTTAACCCTGGCAAAGTCGGCGGGGTCAGTCAATGCCTTACCGGAGATGTAAAGGTTTGCATGTCCCTGTATTTCCGGTGAACGCTTGAAAATGAATTGATATCGGGGGCCGGAATAATCTATAGCTTCAAGATTAAAGCCGGATGTAATAAGATAACATGCTAGAGGTGTGTCTGACGTTGGGTAAAAGATAGCTAAATCAACCATTCATACCATCCCATAATTCCATAATACTAAGAACATTTTAAGCCGTATTTACGGAGTTGTCAATCTTGTTTTTGAAAATATACGCGAACCATGGAAGGTTTAAGTTTTCTCTTAATATTATTCATAGTAGTAAGTATCGCCTTTGTATCACCTTTTAGCTTAAGATAATCAATAGTTTTCATATTAGTAAAAGTCCTCTCGTTTCTTTTGATAGGTGGGTTTTTCCTTGAGTCGCCTCACATCCAGTTCCAGTTGTCCGATCCTTTGTAAGTTCTTGTCCGTGGTATCAGAGTGTTCATAGACTACCACATGCTGTATCGGCGGGGTTATCTCCGCTTCAGGTTCATAGACTTTCAGGGAGCGTGTAATATCGCGTGTCATGTTCTCACGGCGATGACGGCGATACCAATAAGCCCGGAGTTCTGCCCCGTTGACTATATGACCGTCACTTATAAACACACACGGTTGGCCTGGTATATGAATGACCTCTTGCATATGAACTCCTGTTAATCCAAGAACATAGCTTCACAACTATTACTGGCATACCGTATCGGCTTGAGGTGTTGCTTGATATAGAGTTTGTGTTCCTTGCACTCGTTGCCAGAACTAATGCAGTTGGTTTCAGAAGGCACACATCTTAGGCATGGATTAGTTTTAACTTGTTTTTCTTTATTCATAATCACTCCTATGTGGTTAGTTATTCTCGGTTGATAAAGCTGAAATAGTAACCTCTACCATCTCATCATCTTCACAACTATCACACAGTGCTTTTAAGTTCAGTTCCATACCCCATAACCCGCACTCTTTACAAGAAGCTGGAGACTCATTTACGTGAGGGATATTAAGTAAAAGTTTTTCTTGAACACCATCCTTGAATATACTGGGAGCGTTTTTTATTAACGTAACTCTAAAATCAAGGTAGGAATCTACGGCGTCACGAATCCATGATGGTTCGTTCCACCCAACTTTTTTAGCTTCTTTTGCCGTATGTGCAAAAATGAGGATTGCACCTTCATGAGGTTCATCCTGATAACAACCCATATATGGTTTTAGTTTTGTATCCATATCTTTTCACTCCGTGACTTTATTTACGATTATTCTCGTAATCAATCTGCCATTGCTTTAAAGGCAATCCACTCTGCTTTAATTTGCTTTTCCTTTTTCCTTTGTTCCATGTTCTATTTGAAGGAAAACCCTTACCGTAAGCCCTTGCCATATCTTTTCACTCCTATGGGATAGTTAGTTATTTGTGTGCGCCTGTTTCCTTGAAGAAACACCATCCAAACTTTTTACACATGGATTTTTCATCACAAGCATTATCGGGGCATTTGTGGGCAGAGCGACAAGGTTTTCTATTTTCCGTTAATGGTTGTGGCTTTATTGCGCCGTGGTTTATTCCACGCTCTTGACTTGCATTTGGGGCAAACATCCGGCGTGAAGAAATTACGCGGTATCCATTCATGTAGACACCGCAAGCACTTCAAAGTAGTTAATTTAATATGTTTCATACCACTATATTATACCCATAGGTAATACCATGCAAGTCTACTTACGGTTAATGTCAAGGAATTATAAAACCTTACCCATGAGTGATACTTTAACTACCTCTCTCTATCTCTCGTTTCCTCGCTTTTACGTATTTGACATTCCTACCCATAGGTACTATTATTGAACTGTTGGCTTAGGGGTGAGAGTACGACCGAAACGAAGATGTATTTCTGTGAAACGGACGTCAAGCACAATCCCCTAACCAACTTCACAAGATAGGAGATGCAAGATGAATAAGAGACCCATTGATATATTACTTGACCAGGTTGATTATAAACCCATACCTGGAATGATGCCTCCCAAGAGTAAAAATATTCCATACGCCACACACGAGGGTATCTTGAAGATAGGCGATATTGAGATTAAGGTGTACGTCCTAAATGATGGTAGGCGAGTGATAGACGCTGAAACCATATTCAGTACGAATTCAATAGAAACAGTATAGGAGGATGTATGAAAAGATATTGTAATCACTGCGGTATGGATGTTGAGTTTACAGAATATTCTGATAACTCTCATGCCGAGCTTTGGGGTAACTCTCATGCCGAGCTTTGGGGTAACTCTCATGCCGTGCTAAGGGA
>Ga0172380_10001438_pt1 | contig 40834 bp, 40 predicted proteins | sample Leawe162metaG_FD_119747 | JGI IMG/M metagenome (GOLD analysis project Ga0172380, IMG submission 119747) | Leachate microbial communities from a municipal landfill in Southern Ontario, Canada - Leachate well 162 metaG | ecosystem: Engineered > Solid waste > Landfill > Unclassified | place...
TAAATAAATTTTTTACATCGCCTAACAGCGCGTTAGCGGTTCGGCTGCGGCTCACCCAAGTTGACTGGTTGTGGCCTTTCGGCACATTATACAACCAGCCAACTTCGCCAACGCGCGAACGTTGTATGCCATTAAAAAACTTAAAATATATAACGGCAAAAATATGACCACGAAAAAAACTTATCTCTTCTATGCAACCATCGGATTTTTGGCTGGCACATTCTTAAGTGCTTTTTTTTCTTCTTTTATCTTTACGATTCCAGCCATGGATTGGTTCTGGGAAATTTTTGCCAAGGCCATCAAGTTACTCACACGATGCTCTGGTAGAGGATGTGTGGCGGCTGGATTCGTAGCCGTATGGACCTTACCGATAATCGGTTCCTTGATAGGGCTACTTTTTGCCAGATTAAAACAAAAATAAATTTTTGCCGTTAATTTGATCGAAACTATAAACAGCGTACAACACAGAATATGCGGTTTCGCTCCCGTTGGTCGCTCCACCCATATTTGCCAGTGGTCGCCCTTCGGGCATATTATACCGCTGACAAACATCGCACATTCTGGGACGTTAGCTGAAATTGGGCTGATTTTATGCGTAAATCAAAGTATAATTCATTCGTTAATTCTTAATCTAGCAAATCTATGGAGCAAGCAAAGACTAATGTTGGGTTGGTAGTCCTCGCTATCGTTATAGCCGCTGTCGTAGTTGGTGGTGGAGTTTATTACTGGCAAAATCAAAATTCCACTAAGGTAGAAGTTGCAGCTCAACCTACAACTTCCGACACCAAAGAAGTGGCCACTCAACCCGCAACCAGTACAGATTTGGAAAAGATTATCGTTCGCGAGAAAGAGGAGCTATTTAAAACATATGATAAAATTAGCAAAGAACTCTCAAGCGGTTACAACCCCGTTATCTTCTCCAAAACTACAGATCCAGCTGTGCGCTTTACCATGCTTACCAATTCTGGTGGTGATGCCATGAATACGACGTTTTATTTCATCAATCAGGCTAAGCAGAAAACCTTACAGGTTGATACTGATGTGTGCGGTGGTGATTTTGGTTGCTCAGGGAGCCTTACGCTTTCTTTGAATGGTGGTTCTGCGATTAACATTAGTCGTGAGCAGACAGTAAATGATAAAAAGCGGGAAATTGCATACAAGGGTCTGCGAGTGAATAAAGAATTAAGCTATTCCCTCACCGATCCGATCATCTTTAAGCCAGTAGGTGCGTTAAAGTTCGAAGTGCTTGGTGTTAACCCTGACCTTACCCAGATATATTTCTCTGATTATTCAAAAAAATTCTCGTATGATATCGTTAACGATAAAATACAGGAAGTTACTGAATTGCCGACTATGGCAAAACCTATAACTAAATAATTCTAAACGACCTCGCGCCAAAAGCGCACAGGAGTATATAGTCTTATTATATAGTTCAATTAAAAAACAGCCCAACATCAGCCAACAGCGCGTATGCGGTTACGCTCCGCTCCACCCATATGCTGACAAACATCGCATATTCTCAAACGTTAGGCGCCATGCCAAAAAATTCTTAACAAATTATGATGAAAAAAGTAATCAAATGGACATTAATAGTAATTGTAACAATTCTGCTACTCGGTGTTCTTTTTTTTATTTGGTTTTTAGGAAAGGCATCAATAATTAAGGACTGTTGGAGCGAATCTTATTCTCAAGTTACGAATACAAAGCAAGATGAGTTTCCACCAAAAAATATGATTAAGGTAGATGAAAAAACGGCAGCTCAGGCACAGAAACTATATGTTGAATGTCTAGAAAAAAAGAACATGTAATTTTTTAGCACAGCATCTAACAGCAACTATGCGGCTCCGCTTCGCAAAGCTCAGCTTCACCCAACTTGCACGGGTGTCGCCCTCGGCTTATGATACACTCGCACAACTTCACATGAGTCGCGAACGTTATACGCCATACTTTTTTAGCTGATTATGAAATACATTTTACTCAAAAAAATACTTTTACTGGCCGGCAGTATAATCTTTATATTAATGGCTATTATTACAGTAAATTTTTATCGTGATATTTACAATTCAAAGAAAGAAACTGCCACGGTAGTCAGTTATTACGCAAAATGGAGGTATAAGGGAGGTCGGCATTATTATCCTACAGTTAAGTATAAAACTATCCGTGGCAATGAAGTATCAGCAGAGCTAGACACCTACCTTTTTCACAAACCTTTTATTGGAGAACAAGTACCCATTCTTTATCGCACTGATAAACCAGAAAAAGTTTATCTCGACACCATATCGCATATTTATATAGGCCCCCCATTATTTATGCTGGCGTTGCTTGGATTGGTATCACAAGGTTTTTACAGAGTTTATTTACGAAAGCACGATAAAAAATAATTATAAGGAAAAAATGTACAGCATATAGCAGCGCGTTAGCGGTTCGCCTGCGGGCCCACCCAAGTTGACCAGCTGTGGCCTTCGGCGCATTATACAACCAGTCAACTTCGCTTACGCGCAGACATTATCCGAAATAAAAAATTACTAACACTTTCAGCAAACCAATATGAATAAATTAACTCTAAAACGCTCATTCTCCGCTCCAATAGAAAAAGTTTGGGAAGCATTGACCAATGAAGATAAGCTAAAAAAATGGTGGTCTCCAGTAGATATGGAGGCATCACACATCTCTGTTGATTTAAAAAAAGACGGAGTATTTCGATATTGCCATAAAGGCTTAGATGGCAAAGAGTTTTGGGGCCGAGGAGTATACCAAATAATTGAGCAGCCAAAATTGCTATCCTTCCTGGATACATTCACCGACTCACAAGGAAATCCCGTTCCATCCTCGCATTACGGGATACCTGGGGAAGAGATAGTAGAGTCATTAGTAGAATTCAGTCTAACGGAAGATAACGGCATTACTGCCATGACAATGGCCGGAGACAATCCCCATGACGATTCTATGCTAGAAGATATGAAAAAGGGATGGAATGGCATGTTTGATAAGCTTGAAGTGCTCTTAAATAACGAGTAGCTCTTTGCTCCCGTGGAGCAGTTAAGTGGGGCAATTTTTATCAAAAGCATTATGAAAATTCGCTTAGCAAGAGATGAAGATTATGCCGCAATCGCTCGTCTTCAACGTCAAACAATTCGCAATATAAATGCCAAAGATTATTCAGAAGACCAGATTTATGTTTGGTCAGTTCGAACAAATGCAGGGCGTTTTCGTAGCAATGCTCATGAATGTAAAAGATGGGTCGCGATAGAAGATGATAAAATAGTCGGTTTTTGCGAGCATGGATTTGACTGCGAACTATGGGGTTTGTATATTCACAAAGACTATGTTGGCAAAGGTATTGGTTCTCGTCTCCTTAAAGTCGCTGAGGACTCGCTTAAAAAACATGGATGCAAAACAATCACCTTAAAGGGAACAGTAACCGCAAAAGAGTTTTATCAAAAACAGGGGTATACGGTCATAAAAAAAGATTTACATCCCGTAAACGATAAAAAATTGGAAATTTTTGTCATGGCCAAAAAACTTTTTTGAAAAAAATTTTCATTTTAGCTAACAGCGTGTATGTGGATCGGCTACGGTCTCCACCCATATAGCGCAATGATGAAAAAAATTGTATCATTGCATCACATCGCATAACGTAACAATATAAAATATTCCCAACATGGCAAATAGCGTAAAATTACACCGAGTTTTTACAGCAAGTCCTGAAAAAGTATTTAAAGCATTTGTAGATGCTGATGCTATGACTGCTTGGTTAGCACCATTTGGTTTTGTGTGTAAGGTGCACAGTATGGATTTTAAAATTGGTGGTACATACAAAATGTCGTTTATAAATTTTACGACAGGCCGTAGCCATTCGTTTGGTGGGGAATATTTAGAAATTATACCAAATGAACTGATAAAATATACTGACCAATTTGATGACCCGAATGTTCCTGGACAAATAATTACAACCATAGAGTTAAAAAAAGTACTGTGCGGGACGGAGTTTTTTGCAACACAAGAAGGGATCCCTGACGCGATACCTTCTGAGATGTGCTACCTTGGCTGGCAGGAATCATTAGAAAAATTAAAATATTTGGTAGAGCCAAATATTCCAGATGCGTAAATAAATTTACAAACTGAACTATGGATAATTCAAGAATATATAAGATGACGTTTGCAAGGGTGTATCCGCTTTATATTCAAAAAGCGGAGAGAAAAGGTCGCACAAAGGCAGAAGTAGATGCCATTATATATTGGCTCACAGGGTATAATCAAAAAACACTACAGCAGCAAATTGATAGCAAAAATGATTTTGAAACTTTTTTCGCGGAAGTGCCGCAATTCAATCCAGACGCATCAAAAATTACAGGCGTCATTTGCGGATGGCGCGTGGAGGAAATCGAAGATAAACTCGTACAAAAGATTCGTTATTTAGACAAATTGATCGATGAATTAGCGAAAGGAAAAACAATGGAGAAGATTTTGAATCGTGCCTAACAGCACATAAATAGTTTGGCTGCGAGCTCAGTAAGTTGACTCGTTGTGGCTTTCGGCGCATTGTACAATCAGTATAACCAAAAAAATATGAAAAGACTCTTGGGCCTATCTTTGACCGGTTTAGTTTTAGTATTAACTGGATGTGCCCAGCAAGCACCAATCGCGAATCAAGACACGAGTCCGCCAGTAGCTAACGCTGCTATTAATCAAGCGCCGCAAATTACATCAGCCACTTTTGATGGTAATGGCGTCGTTATTCAAGGTAAAAATCTCAGCGGTTCTTACGTGGCCTTTGTTCACCCAGCCTCGCCTACCGGAGAAACTCTTTGTCGAGAGATGGTGACACCAAGCTGCGTTCTACAGAAATCGGTATCAACTGATACGACCATCAAGTTTATCAGCAACTGGATTGGCGGAGAGGGCTCTTATCAAATATATGTGGAAAATCCAACGACCGGCGCAAGCAACAAGATCGATATGCCAATTCTTGCTCAAGTAAGTATTGCCAATGAGGCAACGGCATCTACAGCCGCTTCAGTATCAGAAAAAGCTGTTGGGTTTATAAAACAAGTGTATACCAAAAATGGTAAATCTTTTTTAGATATTGATTATATTCAGTGGTTGACCGAAAAGGATTGTAAAGAAAAAAACTTAGAATGTAATTACAACGGATACCTGATTCTAAATCAAAACACGAAAATTAGAACGTTCGAAATAGCTCAAAACGTAGCGATAACTGGAGATATCTACAATCACCTCAGCGAACAGGGAAATGTCGATGGGGTAAGTTTATCTTACGCAGATTTCAAAAAGATATTTGCCGTTAATTCAAGCTCTGAATCAAAAAACTCTATGTACTGGATTACAGTTGATAAGAACATCGTAACCAGCATAAAAGAACAGTATCAGCCGTAATTTGGCTTATCTCCTTCCTCTTCGTATCTTTTTTGGAGTGGCGTGAATGATTGATTTCACGGGAGTTTTTCCACTCATCTTATCCAAAACAATTTCGAGATCTTTTGGAAGTTTCGCCTCAATAGTTATGGTTGTATTGAGAAATGGATGCGTGAATGTGAGAGATTTTGAGTGAAGAAACTGACGACCAAGTCGGTATGTGGTGCGAAAAACACGATTGAAATGGAAGTCACCGTATACTTCATCCATCACAACAGGACACTTGATTCCAGCAAAGTGCTGACGAATCTGATGTTTACGACCAGTTCGAATTTGCGCTTCTACAAGAGAAGCAACGCCACGAATGATTGGTAATTTATACACACGAATAACTTTATAAAGTGTCTGTGCGAAAACTTTGAGATTAGTCGTACGCGCTTTTAATTTTGCCGTGATAACACTTCCATGCGGAATGCCCTTCAAGAGTGTGAGGTATTTTTTCTGCGCCTCTTTTTGTCTGAGAATCGCCTCGAGCTGTTCTCGATCTCGTTCATATTTTCCAAACAAAAGCAGTCCAGACGTCTGCATGTCGATTCGATGAAGGAGATACGGTTTGAAATCCGCCCCCTTGTCCTCAAATTGCTTCTGGATCATCCCCTGCATCGTGTGTCGCTCCTCAATGCCTTCAGAAGGAACGCTCGCAACTTTCGCCGGTTTATTCACCGCGAACAGGTAGTCATCTTCGTAAATAAGCGCAAAATCTTGTTTCATACTCGAGTAGTATACCACTATTGACGCATATAAAAAATGGCATATGATAAAACTGAATACTCTTTAGAATAATTCACTATGGGCACATATTCAGCTTTAGAGGCATTTTTTCAGGATGAAGCGCCGCTCGATGAGGCGAAAACAGCGGAATTGAGAGATGCTATTTTGAAGGGTTTGAATGCTGCTTTATATGGAGATCCAGCCATCGCGGGTCTTGCAAGAGACGTACGCACATGCGTGGCTGAAGCGGGCAGATTTTGCCCAGAATCACTTGAGGGTCATTCGGTCGCCAAGAGCGCATTAGTTGGAATAATGAATGAACGCGGAGTGCGACCAGTACTCGATACTGTTTGGGATAAGAGAAGACAGAGACAGGTGGCGGCGTAATCGTTGATTATCTTTTCCAGAGCATTGTCTGTACGTTGCCTGGAATATCTAATTTCTCTGGAAAATCGGGGTAGCGAATTTCGCGACCTTCACGTTTGAAAATGGCGAATGGTGTGATTTTTCCATCGGATCCAGTTTCTTGTTCGAATCGTACGAAGTCTTCTTTGCGAACTTTTCCATGTGGATTATCGAGGGCATATCTCACCGCATGAACCCACGCAGGCGAAGACCAGGCGAGCTCATCCATGAGGGTGAATTGGCGTTTTAGTGAAATTCGGAATGGTGCAGAAAAGTTCACCACATCCGGTGCAAAAATAGAAATCGTTCGTATGCCAATTTCATCAAGTGCGACAATAAGTTCACGCAAAACATCGACGTGATCGTTGATATTTCTGAGGAGTGGAAACTGATTGTATTGATGAACGCCAGCGCGAGCGAGTCTCTCAACATGTTCTTTCACGATGTCGCAAATTTCATATGGATGTGCCACATGATGCACGAGTCGGACGCGATATCGAGCGAGCATCTCGCACGCAGCTTGTGTGTAGACAAACGGAGAGTAGACAAGTGTGCGGGAGTGAATGCGGATGTGCTTGATGTGTGCGTCCTCGCGGAGGGCGCGCAAAATCATCTCGAGATCACGTGGTGCGAGAACCATAGGATCACCTCCGGACAAGATCACCTCTTCAATTTCTGGATGCGCGCGCAGAAAATCCACCAATTTCGTCACCTTCTCCTTCAAAGTAAAAGGCTTCGCACCATATCGATCACTCAGATACGCCGTACGGAAGCAATATTGGCAGTTCGCGGCGCAGGTGTCCGTCGGCAAAAACAACACTCGATCGCGGTACTTCCAAATCAAAACATCCCGAAGCTCCTCCAGCATATTCACCTTATCGCCAATAAAATCACCTACCTCACCGCCCACTCTCGTCGAAAATCGATCTTCTCCTGGCAAGACGCACCGGTATAAAGGGCCGACCGAAGCCACTCCCCTGCTTTTGAGTACCCGGATCTCCTCCTCCACCTTCTTCGCATAAAAATCCGAAACTTTGATTGGCAACAGCCCATCTTTCGCCGCAATTTGATCGAATCCAGCGACAATCGACTTCGTTCCCTCCGGAATTGGTAGCCATTTTGGCAACATAGTGCCTCATTTATACCCGCCCCCAGCTTCAAATGGAAGCCCACCAGCACTTGTAATTTACAAAAAATATGTTACAATAATCAACCAAATTATTCCACAAAGCTCACATGCTCCGACCAAAAGACGTACCGGATATATCGGATTACGGCCACCCAGCAAATTACGCTCCTGCAATTATTACTCCTCCACCTCCGCGAGATGGCTGGACGGTAGATGAGCAAAGGTTTACGAACGGATCAGTTCTTTGCGCAACACTTGAGAATGGAGCAGAGGGTTTTCTTCTCAGTGATCGTCCATTTGAGCTCATTGACAGATCTTCTCGCTACAAACTCATGGCTATGCTCATTAAACAGCTCAAGCAACATCCAGATCGAAATGTTCGTGTACTCGATTTTGGTGGAGGGATGAACTCAATTGCCATGCGTGGAATACTGAAACATCCAATGTTTAAAAACAGAGTATCCGCTACAAATATTGATCTTTTCGGAAAATCACCCGATTCACAGGAACTTGCCACAGAAGGTGTTGATCCAAGTAAACTTCGAGTTATTTGCGGAGATGCATTTGAATGGGACTCAACCCAAGAAGATAGTGAACATGGCGGCGAAGGATTCGACCTGATTTTGGCTTGGGAGTCGATAAATAAGATATCAGGTCCGAAGGTATATCCTGCCATTGAGAAGTGCGCAAAAATGCTCGCACCAGGCGGTGAAATGATTGCACGTGACGATCGATTGGCAGGAAGAAGTGGAATGGATCCATGGATGGTCTTGCCACTTTTTTCATTCCCAGGAATGTACGTCAGTCCTCTTCAGCGAATTGCCAATGATCATGATGTTATGATGGTGCCAAGTTTTTGCGAAGAAACATTTGATGGAAGGTTAGTGCTTTTTGGCGCCGGAGCGGGCTTATTGCTCATGCGAAAGACCGATCCAGAGCACCCTGTTGTTTCTCCAAAAGATTACAACGCTGCATTTCCCGAAATTCAAACAGCCGTCGAACAGCACGAAAGATGGTGGGAGAATGTCAGCAAATAAGTTAAACTGAGGCCATGATACGAATTATAATGCTCGGCAAGCTCAAGGAATCCTTCTGGGTTGAGGCCGAAAAGGAGTACCTGAAGCGATTATCAGCCTTCTCAAAAATTGAGATTGTAGAACTTCGCGAAGAGGCTTTTTCAGAAAAAGATTCCGCAGAAAACGTGAAGAAAAAAGAATCAGAAAAAATTCTAAAACTTATTTCGAGTGATGATTTTGTCGTCGCACTCGACGAACATGGGAAGCAGTATTCGTCAGTTGGATTTTCAAGTGAACTCATGAAATGGCTTGAGCAAGGCGCATCACGCGGCACACTCACTTTTGCCATTGGCGGTCCACTCGGTCTCGACGAATCGGTTCTCCGCCGCGCCAACGCAAAACTATCGTTCTCTCAGATGACATTTACGCACCAGATGGTCCGAATTTTTCTCCTCGAGCAAATCTATCGGGGTTATATGATCAGCGCAGGACGGAAGTATCATTATTAAAATAAGCATCTTTAGGGGCTTGGGTTTCTAAAAGTGTCTTTGGCAGAAGTTATTCCATAGAGAATAACTTTGTATTCCATCTGGAATACTTTCTGCAGAATAGTGTTTTTGAAGGTGTCGCCCAGTCAACTCTTCCTTGTATTTTCCCCGAAAAAGTGTAAAATTCAAACAAATGAGCTCAAAGAAAACTCAAAAATTACGCTTGGTAGTGCTGTGCGGAGGGCCTTCAATGGAACGCGGAATTTCGCTTAATTCTTGTCGAAGCGTGTGCGATAACCTCGAGTCACCGGAGATAGACATCCAGCCAATTTATTTTGATTATAAGAAAAATGCCTACGCGATTTCACGCGCAGCGCTCTATTCGAATACGCCGTCGGACTTCGATTTCAAACTGCAAAATGGGGCACGGAAGCTCTCGAAGCGCTCACTCATACAACTTTTCAAGCAAGCCGACCTCGTATTTCCGGTTATGCACGGCGCATTTGGAGAAGATGGTCAGATTCAGTCAATACTTGAAAAAGCAAAGGCTCGATACGTTGGCTCACCATCAAAAGCCTGTAAAATTGCCTTTAATAAGTACAAATCAAACGAGCTTATTCGGTCACACGACTTCCCTTCTCTGCCGTCAGTTCTTCTTAAATCTCATGTCAGCAAAAAAGAAAATCTCAAGACACTCGAAGATTTTTTCAAGAAAAATCACATCAAGCGTGCAATTGTGAAACCAGTTGCAGGCGGCTCGTCCATTGGCGTCCACTCAGTAACATCATCCCAGCAAGGACTCGCCGCCGCCCTCGACATCTTCAGCAAAAAACTCGACACACAGGCCGTCTGTGAGCCATTTTGTGAAGGTAAGGAATTCACGGTTGTCATTCTCCAAAATCGCTTCGGACTCCCCGTCGCCCTCATTCCATCTGAGATCGAAACCTCTTACAACGAAAATCAAATCTTCGACTTCCGCAAAAAATATCTTCCAACGAGAAAGGTAAAATATCACTGTCCTCCACGTTTCACACAAGATCAGATCGCTCTCATTCAAACCATGGGCGAGCAACTTTTTTCCGTCCTCGGCATGCGACATTTCGGTCGATTCGACGGCTGGCTCCTCAAAGACGGCGGCATCTGGTTCTCCGATTTCAACCCGATATCAGGCATGGAACAGAACAGCTTCCTCTTTCAGCAAGCCTCGCAAGTTGGATTCACACACCGCGATGTGCTCATGTATATCATCCGACGCGCAGCCGCAGATTATGGCTTACAGTTGCCAGAAAAGCTCGGTGCGGTTCCGAAAGAAAATCCAAAAAAATCCACAAAAAAAGAATCCATCAACGTCATCGGTGGTGGTACATCCGCCGAACGACAAGTTTCGCTCATGAGTGCAACGAACGTCTGGCTCAAACTTAAACGCAGCGAAAAATACGACGCACAGCTCTACATGATGACAGGCAAAGATGAAGTGTGGCACACGCCATATAACTTCGCACTCAACCACACCGTTGAAGAGATTGCAGGAATGCTCAACGCAGCAGAAAAAAATGCTCCGTGGCTCAAGACACATCGAAATCAGGTGCTCTTGAAACTCGCACTTCGACCAGGTGAAGCCTCGGAAAACCTCTTCCAGCCGAGCAGAATGACATTCGCAGAATTTCTCAAAAAAGACGGTTTTGTCTTCCTTGGACTTCATGGTGGCATGGGAGAAGACGGCACCATTCAGGAACTTCTCGGGAAACATCGTAAACATTTTAACGGCTCGCATGCGCTCGCCTCCCGCCTCTGCATGGACAAGTTCGTAACCGGAGAAACGATTAAAAAACTCAATCACCCTCATATTTTTTCCGCTGAAAAACGTGTCTTCCCACTCACACACTTCGCAAAACTTGATGCACGCACCTGGCCAACATTTTGGTCCAACCTCAAAAAAGAGCTCAATGCACAATCACTGATCATTAAGCCAACAGACGATGGTTGTTCCGCAGGAATTTGCCGCATCAGCACCTACAAAGATCTCCAAATATATCTCGAATTCGCCAATAAAAATCTCATCGAAATTCCAGCCGGAACGATGGAAGATCAGCACGGTATTATTGAAATGCCATCAACTCCGATGAAACATGTTCTCTTCGAACGTTTCGTCGAAACCGACAAACCGCGCGTCATAAATAACAAACTCATCTGGAACAAAAAAACGAACTGGATCGAGGTGACGGTCGGTGTCCTCGGTCATGCAAAAAAACTTCACGCCCTAAGTCCATCGCTCACCGTTTCACACTCACATGTTCTCTCTCTCGAAGAAAAATTTCAGGGTGGAACTGGAGTTAACATCACGCCACCACCACAACCTTATGTCACGAAAAAGGCGGTCGAAAATACCAAGCGCTACATCGAAATTTCGGCTAACGCATTAGGTATTGAGGGCTATGCGCGTCTCGACGCATTCATGCATACACAGACCGGAGACATCGTTGTCATCGAGGCAAATACACTTCCCGCTCTCACGCCATCAACGGTTATTTTTCATCAATCTTTGGAGGAGAAAAATCCACTCTATCCACGAGAATTTCTCGAACATTTGATTGCGCTTGGAAAAGCGGCGTAAAGGTTCTATAATATCGTCAGACACCAACCATTATGAAACGTCAATCGATTTTGCACTCTCGCGCATGGGTCATCGGAAGCATCATTCTTATGATGCTTACTGGTTGTAGTTGGGGAAAACTTACCTACAAAACAGAGGCACTCGATCAACTCAAAGTAAAAGTCGACAAACCAGAGCAGTGGAAGTCGACACGAACAGAAAGTGGCGATAGTTATGTCGATTACATCATTGAAGTTCCAGAAAATAACAACGATAAGCAGAGTATTGCAGGAAAAATGTCGATCAATATGGTCAAACCTCTTGCTGGCGAAACGGTAAAACTTCAAGACGAGGTTGATGGCTTAAAGAAGCTATTTTCAAACAATATTACCGACCTCAAGACGCTCGAAGAAGTCGATACAAAACTCATGAATCTTTCAGCAAAACGTGTCACCCTACAGTTCCGGAATAACGATGACAAGACGACTCTCGAAAAAGCCATCTTCACTGTTACGGTCAAAGACAACAACGCTTATGTCATTCTCTTTGACGACGACGTCGCAGATTTTCAGAAGTATCTGCCAGCATACGACAAGATGGCCGCATCAATGATGCCGCTTTAAAGATAGTATATTAAAATCCAAACTCTTTTTTTCTCGGATAGAGTTTTCCGAGAATAAGAAATGACTGCTCCTCCATGACACGTTCTTCTTTTTGTGTTGCATGGTCGTATCCAAACGTGTGCAATAAGCCATGAATGAGCATATAGCACATCTCATGTTCAAACGGTAATTTTTGCTCTTTCGCCTGTCTGGCGATTGTATCTACGGAAAGAAAAATCTCGCCCGCAGGAAATCCATCTTTTTTTACAGAGGCCTTATCGATCGGCATGAACTCTTTCGTCTCAACAAAAGAAAACGTAATGACATCGGTCGCGCTATCTTTTCCACGATACTCACGGTTGATTTTTTTGATTTCACGATCATTTACGAGATAGACGCTCAATGCCAAATCACTCGCAATAACTCCACGAGGGCAGTAGGTCCTTAATCGCTTAGACAAGACATCTTCGGCCTTCTTGAGAAGTCGCTTCATCGTGCGTGTTAATGCTGGATCGACAGGATGTTTTGTTCGGGATTCAACAGTAAGGTGCATATATTTTTTAGTAAAAATTAAGGCTTCTTGATGAACAAAGTTTCAAGTGTTTTCCACTCGTTATCGTCAGTGTACCATGAGCCATAGAGAGCAACTCCCTGAAAAACATTCACATCGCTTCTCCAGCTATTCAGTCCATCAATAACACCAAGAAGTCCCGACTGAATATTTTCTGCAGCAGGATAAAATGTCTCTGTCTGCTTGTCATACGTCGGGAGACCAATCAAAACTTTGGCTTTCTCATGCGATAAAAGTTGTGTAACCCAAATCACCTGATTTTTTAAAAAGTACTGGTAGACGGATGCTGCTTTGATACTATTTTCATAGGTCATTACGGCAATCTGATCACTTCGCGCAGCAACTTCCCGATAAAATTCACTCGAAAGATATGATTTCAGATCCATAAATCGACTCGCGATCCAAAAGACATAGTCAGGAATAAGTTCAGGAAGAGCGACAGAGAGAGTTTTGTCATTACCGATCGCTTTTTTAGTGTCTTCAAGAAGAAAGAGAAAGTCACTATCGTCGTCAACAATTGGTTCAATATCATAATGAATGCCATCCATACCAAAATCTTGAATCAATATTCCAGCTGTCTTGACGATATTTCGGCGAACATTGATATCCTCGAGATGAATTTTGCTTCGTAGCTGCCCCATCCACGCGAGAAATTGGATTCGGTCGCCATACTGTCGACTCGTCCTCAAAAACTCGCTTAAAAGGGCATATCGCTCGGGTGGAATCGTTCCATCAGGTTCAATGGGACCAACATGGAGAAAAACATACTTAACACCATGGGAACCAAGAGTTTCTACGAAAGATCGAACTTCTTCAGGAGTGTGTGTCTGGTCGACCCATGCGTGCGGCGCCCACACGGCATTCTCGTTACGATTGTAGTAGCTGCCCACCTCGTGGCGCCGCGGCCCAACCAAAAAATACCACGCCACCAGAAGCAAAATAACAAAAATAATCACCGCATAATGAATAACTCGCACAAGTAAGCGTGACGTAGACACAGAAGGTTTACGAGCCCTTAACAGTCGAGATGAGTATTTCGGAAGCGACATGCAGCGTGCAACAAAATATATTACTGATGCCTAGAAAGATACTCATTGATGCCCGTCATCCACTGATCGAAATCTTTTTGAGTGAGAGGTGCGTCAGGCTGGAAGAAGACAGAATCATTGATAATACCGCTTAAATAAGCGAAATTTACATACCTTGGATACCACCACATATATGAAATTCGAGCAGAAATATCAAGATAAGGAGTTTTCTGACTCGCTATAGGATCCACATTCTTATCTCGGGGGTCACGATTGATAATATTGCGATTTATAGCAACTTTCTCATCAGTACGCTTCAAAAGTTCATTACGTAAATCAGAATAATCTTTCCATGGGAGCATTCCCGCAGAGCTCAATAAAATTTTAAGTGCATGAATTCGAGAGATAGGTTTTTCCGGATGAAATGGAGAATTAGGCTCATCGGAATATCCATGAACGATACCAAGAATCGTAGCAATATTGATCGCCTTATAGTATGGATCGCTCGGTCTTACATCTGGATAAAGCCTTAGAGAAGGGCTATATCGAAGATTCGAAAATTTCGTTTGAGAAGAAAATTGAAAAAAGCAGAACTCAGTATTTTCCATGCAAGAGTCGATGAACTCCTTATTTTTTTCATCAAGCTTAAGAGATTTATTCACCTGAACCATAAAAGATCCACGACTCAGAAAATCGGAAGGTGCAGGAAGAGTATAGGACGCATCCCCATGTGGAATAATAGGACCCTGAATAAGCTCGACAGAGCCGGTTGTAACGCCATTATTTCGGCTATTTGGAGCCCCAATAACAATATCTCGATTTCCATCATTATCGAAGTCCGCAATCACAAAACTATTTCCAAACCAATCCTTTTCAGCACGTCCCGTAATGGTAAGATCGGCAGGAATTTTAGAGAAATCCCATAAATCTTTATTTCTCGGAAAAACACTGAGGGCATAAAGCTTCCCGAACTGCTCATCATTACCAGGCGAACTCGTCGCCGCACCAATGAGAAGATCTGGTGCGCCATCGTGATCAAGATCGGCAACGCCTACGGCCGACCCAAGAAGAGAGGTTTCACTAGGACCTATAATACGAGAGAGTTTTTTGTCCTGAAACGAGCCATTTTTCTCACCCCACAGAATATACACATTCCCCTGCTTATTGTTTCGAAGGAATGGAAAGGCACTCATAACGAGATCATCGGCACCATCACTATTAAGATCACCAAACGCCAGAGAGTACCCGAACCAGTCAAAACTCTTATCAGCCGTAAGAAGCGTTGATGTGTCATGATTAAGCTCATCGCTATTTTGTTCATTGAACTCTAATTTATTCTTACTTAAGAGTTTCGATCCCTGTATGAGAGTTACGGTTCCGGCTTGTTTTGACGTGCCATTTGTAGCCATATAGGACCCAACGGCGAGATCAGCTTTGTTATCACCATCAATATCGCCATGCGCAAGAGAGATACCAAATCGATCATCCTGACGCGAGCCCCAAAAAACTAAGTCCGCAGGGACATGGAGCATATTTTGATTATAGAAAGAAGGCGTGTAGGTCTTTCCATAAACACCATAGACCTTTCCAACCCGTTTCATCTGATCTTTTCGAGAAAAAGGTGCACTTATAAGGATATCGGCAATATGGTCCCCATTAAGATCCGTCGCATCAACGGCAAAGCCAAAACGCTCTTCAGGGTCAGTTCCACGAAGAGTCCAGTCAGGAGAAAAGGAAGAAAAGTCATACTGCCTAGGGGCAACCATGTTTTTTCTACCATAGAGGGCATAAACCGTATTACTGCCGGGAGAACCGATAATAAGATCATCAAGGGAATCCCCTGTTATATCACCAACAGCCAAAGAAGTACCTAACTGACTTTCAATAGTTGAGCCAAAAATCTGGAGGTCAGGTTTTCGTTCAGGTTGAGCCATAGAGACAAAGAAATTATCTCCTCCGAAATACACCTCCACCATACCGCAGTGTTTTTTGTCTTTTGTAGAATAATAAGGAGAAGAGACGGCAAGATCATCAAAACTGTCATTATTGAAATCACCTTTTACGAGAACAGCACCAAACTGACCAAAAGCAGAGGATGAACCTTGTCTCTCAATACTATCCTGAGAAGAAGTTGGAACTTTATCATCAGGAAGGAGGGCAAGCGGGTACTTATAGTAAGGTTTTGAGTCTGCGTGAACAAACTGACCGCTAGTAAATACTAACGAGATGAGCAATAGAAGGTGAAGAGGATTCCACCGACGGAATATCATGGGAGAAATCGTGAGTAAGCTTCAAAGAGAGTAAATACATTATTACAGAAAGACATAGAAAGTAAAGCTGCGGCGGCTTGACGAAACCAAACATTAATTTTGCTTAGACTTATTGCTGACTTCTCCTATAATGGACAGTAGACATTGCTAGTAGACATTCATACAAGAATTGTCCATTTCACTCACGTAATGTCAGTAGACAGTATATAGACACAAATTTTATGTCAAACACAGTAGAAAATAGAGACTTAATAGATAGAAAAGCAGCTAGTAGACTGTTAAAAGTTTCCATGCGTACGCTTGATAGATATAGACGTAATGGACAAGTGGCAACACAGATTATCGACAACAAGATTTTGCTTAGCAAAAGCGAATTACTCGATTTTATAGCTAGACATAATGAAGATAGAAAAGGACAAAATAGACAGATAAAAAATGCAAGAATGTCCAGAGACAGCAACGTAGACAGTGGTCAAAATAGAGAAGACATGGCGAGCGAGGGACTTCATCAAGAAGCTCAGGATGATCAGGGTAATACATACACTTTCGTTGATACGCATGAAATTCCAGTAAACACTCAGCGCGACATTCATAGCCACAGTCATGAAACTGCGGATTTGATCGAGACATACAAAAAAATGTACGAAGACCTCGCGTTAGAACTCCGAAAACGCCAAGAAGAGCTTGAGGGAGCCCACTACCGCATTGGTCAGCTCGAAGGTCAGCTCCGTTACTCCGTCCCTCTTCCTGCGCATAAGAGCGAGATTCTGAAACTCACGGAGTCAGCTCAGCAGCTCGAGCAGGACATTACCGACAAACAGGTTCGTCTCAAAAAGGTACGTGAGGCCCTCTACTACGAAAAACTCAACAAGCGTATTTATATGCTTGTTATTCTCGGACTCCTCGCTCTTCAGCCGCTTTGGATTTATCTTGTTTCACGATAGGCGCTAGAAAATCCCTACACCTTATCGATATCAATCCGATCTTTTTTCTCGATCTTGAGGGTTTTTCCTGGGTGCTTCCGATCATAACGCTGAACGATACCGCCCGCTTGCCGAAGGGAGTTCTCAAGAACGCTGGAATCTCCAATCGCACTGAATGTATAAGGTGGCTCAAGAATCATTCCATTCATAAGAACCTGTCCATTGGGAATAGCATCAAATCCAAAACTATTTCCAATAAGTCGAACGCCATTAACACTGATCGCCTCAGCCCCAGTATTGAGAAGTTCATTTGTTAAGTCGATAAGCGATGCGAGTTCGGTGTGATCTGGTACATGAACGATAATACCCGGACCCTTGATTTTCTGATTACCGTTAATAACTTCAAATTTTTTAATTTCCTGTTCGAGAACCTTCAGACTTGAAGAGCTATCCTTTGTTTTCTCTAAGAGATCTTGAAGGCTTACTGTTTCACTCTGAAGATTGCGATTCGTATCTCGTAGCACCTGAAGTTCACGGAAAGTATTCGAAGCAGAATCACGGGTGCTGATTTGTGTTAAGCCATCAAACGACCGCGATTGAACGATCACAAAGACTCCAAGAATAAAGCTTGTGATAAAAATCGCTCGTCTGCGCTCCGTATTGAGTGGATTAAGATTCGGGAGTTGTAACATATTTGAGGCGGAAATCGCCGTTATAGGCTGGAATATTGACGTGAGATTTAAGGGTGAGATTGAACTGAAGCTTGAAGTTAGACGCGCGTTTTTTGAGTTCAGGAAGGATGGCTGGATCCTTAAGTCGTTGGTATAGGAAGTTTTCATCTCCGGCGGCTACGATTTCAAATGGTGGTGCAATATAAGAATTATTGACGAGAATGTTTCCGCCAACTGCCGTGATCGGAGTGGTTGCGAGAACACGTTGACCATTAATAGAGATTGCGTCGCTGTGTCCGGTTCGAAGAAGGTTGACGATATCACGAATATCAGCCGCTTGAACGAGCGCCTCAGGAATGACGCCAACCGACTCACGATTCGCACCAGGACTATCTGATAGATCAATCTGAATTCCTCTGCCAACTACAGTAGTAAGGCCGGCACTTGCCTTGAGATCATCTAAATGCGAAAGTTTTGTCTTAGAAAGAACCGCCTCATTTTTCTTTTGCTGTTCATCAATTTGCTTGTTGAGGTTGGCAATCTGGTTGCGCAAAACGCCCTGTTCGTCGATATAATCCTTGATGAGATTCTGTCGAGCCACATACTGATCGGCAGGATACGCGCTATCGAGAGGAACATCCGTTCGGAACTGTGCCGCAAAGAAAACGCCAATAGTGACACCTAGAAGCACAAAAATGATAGAAAGTCGCGTGGTCATCGTCATGGTTATAGTATAACATATCCTCGTATGATTGGAATATTCGACTCTGGTTACGGCGGACTAACGGTCCTGAAGGCGTGTATGAAGTTACTCCCTCAGTACGACTACCTCTATCTTGGGGACAATCTTCGCGTGCCATATGGTTCCAGATCGCCCGAGACGATTCAGCAATTTTCAGAAGACGCACTGAAGTATTTTTTTGATAAGAAGACTCCTTTGACGGTCTTTGCCTGTAATACAGCATCCGCAGCAGCACTTCCCTACTTGCAAGAAAAATATCTTCGAAAACCGGGAGTTATAGATAGGAAAGTTCTCGGCGTGATTATTCCTGTTGCCGAAAAAGCCGCAAAGATGACGCGAAATAAACGAATTGCCGTTGTGGGAACTCGCGCTACGATCAGATCAAAAGCCTACGAAAAAGAGTTGCATAAGCTCGATCCATCGATTCGAGTTTTTGGAGTGGCGGCACCTTTATTAACACCATTGATCGAAGAGGGTTGGCATAACAAACCGGAAGCTCGTTCAATTTTAAAAAAATATCTTGCTCAGGTGAAGGATTTTGCGCCCGATGTTTTAATTCTCGGCTGCACGCACTATCCGATTATGCACGACGTTTTTGAAGACATCATGGGTAAGAGTGTTCTCGTTCTCGACTCGTCGACGGCAGTTGCAGAATCCCTTGCTGATTATCTGAAGCGACATCCGGAAATTGAGTCACAGTTGGGCAGAAATGCCGATGCTGCGCAACCAGGAAAGCGTATTTTTACCTGCACGGACACACCAGAGCAATTTAGTGAGTTTGCAGAAAAATTCCTCGGAGGCGAGAAAGTTATTGCCACAAAAGTTCAGCTCTAAATATTATTTCGCATACTTCTCTCCCCACGCGGCCATACTCTTGAGAATTGGGAGGAGATCTTTGCCTTTCTTGGTCAGAGAGTATTCAGTATGCGGAGGAACTTCAGAAAAAATAACCTTCGTGAGAATACCAGATGCCTCAAGGTCGCTGAGTCGCTTTGAGAGAGTTCGCGGATTAACTCCACCGACAGAATCTTGGAGCTGACAGAAGCGAAGTTTCTCAGTAGAAAGCGCAAAAAGAAGTCTTGGCGTCCACTGATCTCCGAGAATTTTTGTCGCAAAAACAACACATCCAGATTTTTTTGGAGTCGAATTTTTGGAAGGTTTTGCAGCAGGTTTTGATGTCTTCTTGGGTATTTTTTGAGCCATGCTTGACTTTCAAAATATTAACACTATACTTTTTATAGTATCTATAATTTTCATAGTGAAAATCACGATACGCCTCTAATATATCCTAATACATTTCTATGTCAAACATCGAAAATCTCGAGTGGCGTTATGCAACGAAGCGTTACGACACAACCAAAAAGCTCACACCAGATCAGCTCAATATGATCAAAGAGTCACTTCGACTCTCCCCTTCATCTTTTGGCTTACAGGCTTGGAAATTTGTCCATGTCGCCGACCCAGCTCTTCGACAGGAGCTTGCTGCAGCTGCTTGGAATCAGCCACAAGTTACAGAAGCATCGGATCTTTTTGTGCTCGCATCATACGTCTCGATCGACGAGGCATTTGTTGATAAATTCGTCGCATCAGTTGCAGAGACAAGAGGTATTTCAGTTGATGTATTACAGGGTTACCGCGATATGATGGTCGGTTCCGTAAAAGGCCGAACTCCAGAACAGCTTGGTGAGTGGCTCGCACGACAGGTATATATTCCACTTGGTGTTGCGCTCACCGTTGCCGCTGACAACCACATCGACGCCTCTCCAATGGAAGGTTTTGACTCTCAGAAATTCAACGAACTTCTCGGTCTCGACAAGCTCAACCTCTGCGCACGAACTATCCTCGCCGTCGGTTTCCGTTCTCCAGAAGACGAAACTCAGAACATGAAGAAGTCACGATTTAGCCAGGAGGAGGTGTTTATTGAGAGATAGAAATATTCAAAATTTTAGATTTCAAAAAGGGTTCCTGTAATAGGCGCCCTTTTTGAAAGGTTTATTAATTTGAGTTCGCCAAATCAAGAAAGTTGATTTTTTGAAAAACTCTGTTACATTCAAAAATTTCGGCGCCGAAATTTTATATTAAAAGATGCTTAAAAACGGTGTCAAATTTAAAGCTGAATCTCTGCCCGGGCAGAGAATGGAATTACAGAACTATTTAAGGCTAAATCAATATTTATAAAAAAATGCTTCGAAAAATATCCTTATAAAAAATAAGTTTCGATGAAATTATAAAAATATGGAACAATAATCAGCGCTCTACTCCCACTCAATCGTACCAGGTGGTTTATGAGTGATGTCGTACATGACGGCGCTGACGCCTTTGACGGCCATCAAGAGATCGCCTAGCTTCCTGAGCAACGCGAAGTCCATTTCGTAGAAGTTGGCGGTCATCGCCTCTTCTGAGCAGACAGGGCGTAACACGATAGTTTCTCCAGCGCGACCGTTGATTTTTACAGGAGCGAGGATAACTGGGAACTGCCAGACATCATTATAGATACCTTTCTTGACGCAGAACTGCTTCACAATAGCATCAGCAGTTTGAAGTAACTTCACGCGATCTGGTGTCATAAGTGAAGGACCAACAAACTCAATCTTAGAAATTTCATCTGGATTGACGGCGAGAACGACACGGTTGATAGGAGAAAACTGATTCGTAATGCGAGTAGAGATGGCATTGAGTCGATCCCAAGGTGCCTCGCCAGTTAAGACGACAGGATTTTTGTATGAGCGACTATCGCCCTGAACGCCAACACTTTGGATAGGCAAAATATAGGCTTTCACACCATCTTTTTTGGCTTTCAGGTGGTCATTTATTTTTTTCTCAGTTGCCTTCCAGGTTGTAGGGAGTTCGGCTTTCTTTGCGCACAAAACTCGGACGCCAAGACCCGGACCCGGGAATGGATGACGCCAGACAAGGGACTTTTCGAGACCGATTTTTTCTCCAACGGTTCGAACTTCATCTTTATAAAATTCTTTGAGAGGTTCGATGATGAGACCTTTTTTGATCATCTCTTCAATTTGCGGAACACGGTTGTGATGCGTCTTAATCTTTGCAGCGTGTTTTGTTCCGCCACTTTCGATCGTGTCAGGATAGATCGTTCCCTGACCAAGCATCCAGTCTTTTGAGTTGAGTTTCATCTTCTTGAGAACACGTTTCTGGATTTCCAAAAAGGTATCTCCAATGATAATGCGTTTCTTTTCTGGAGAGGTAACTCCCTTGAGCGCGTCGAAGAAATCCTTGCTCGCATCTTCGATATGAAGGTTCTTGAATCCAGCTTTTTCCATCGACTCCTTCACCTCTTTTGCCTCATTCTCTCGCATTAAACCCGTGTCGACAAAAAGTCCGTAGACGTTGTTTACACCGAGTGTTTTTTCGAGAAGAGCGAACGCAACCGATGAGTCAACACCACCACTCACAAGCATAAATACTTTTCGATTCTTAACTTCTTTCTGGATATTTGCCTTGAGTTGTTCGATGTATTCTTTGAGATTCCATTCTTTTTCAGCGCCAGAAAGTTCGATGAAATTTTCGAGCATCTTGTTGCCGTTTGGCGTGTGAGTTACTTCGAGGTGAAACTGAACACCAAAGAACTTTCGGTGTTCGTCAGCGATCGCAGCACTGTTGCAATCCTCTGTTTTTGCGATGACCTCCATACCAGGCGGAAGTTGCGTAACCTCGTCGCCATGGCTCATCCAAACTGTCTGTTCGTCACCCATGAACTTGAGGACACCAACATTTCGGTTGATCTGAATTTGTGCATGACCGTATTCTTTGGTTCCACTCGACTTCACCTTTCCACCAAGAAGATGAACGAGAAGTTGATGACCATAACAAATACCAAGAATAGGAATATTGAGTTTGAAGATGTCAGGGTCGCAGGTTGGTGCACCCTTCTCATACACACTATTTGGACCACCAGAAAGAATAATCCCCTTCATGAAACGAAGAGTACTGGCTGGCGTCGATGAGTCGTAAATTTCGGAATAAACCCCAAGTCTTCGGATACGATTAGCAATAAGGTGAGCATACTGACCACCGAAATCGATAATAGCTATCTTGTCCATAAGAGGAACTAAAGGGGGTAGGAGCTTATGGCCCTATTATACACTATGGTACAATACGTCCAACCACTTGTTTTTTGATCATTTTTTGACTGACTTATGTCACCTCGCGTCCTGATTTTAGCTTTGTTTTTCATGGTTGGGCTCCTGCCACAAGGCTGGAACAAGTTCGACAATACATCTCATGCCATGTTGCTGTATGGATTAGGGGCATTGATGGTGATATTGCTCTTTTTGTCTTGGAAAGAGATTTTGAAGCAGAAAATGGACAAAGAGCACCGATTTTCAGCTTCAAACATGGTGAAGATGCTGGGAGCAGCCTTTGCGGCAACTCTGGTAGCGGCGTTTATCGCCTCGCCTATCCAAAATGTTGGGTGGAGTGAGGTTATGGTGATGGCCGCTGGAGTAGGAATATTTTTTATAGCTCAGACCTTTTCAGAAAAGGAGCGGCGGGATTTTGCACACCTCGTGCTCGGCCTCGCGCTGGCTGCCGCCACGCTCGGCCTCGCCCAGTATATCTTCCGCTCAGAAAATCGAATCGCAGGGCCGTTCTTCGACGCGGCGTTCAAGCCTAATTACTGGCCGAACGCTTTTGCGTTGATGATTCTCACCTGCTGGCCGCTCGCTCTCACGATCGACGTCAACAAAACATTCGAACTCGAACTCACCAAAAAGCACATCATCATTTTCGAGCTCGCGGCCGTCCTCAAAGCGATCGCCGTCACAATGCTCATCACGGCACTCATTCTCACCTTTTCGCGCGCAGGATTTCTCGTATTCATACTTCAATTGATCGTCATCGCATGGCTTGTACGTGGCACGATCAAGAGCACCATTCTACAGATATTTTCTCGAACAAGATTTTCGCTTCAAAATAAAAAATCACTCGTCTTCACCATTATTACTGCGATACTTGTCATAACAGCAGTATCGGCACTCCAGTTTGTTCGCACCAATCTCACGACACATAATGCCAACAGTTTTGTCGCAAAGGCATCATTCGCAGGAACAGAACAGCAGACATCAGTACTGGAAAGATGGCAGTTCATGGGAGGTGCGCTCAAGCTCACGCTTGAGCACCCTTGGCTCGGAAGCGGGCCGTTCTCTTTCCGCTACATCTACCCAAAAATTCAGCCAGACTTCCTCGCCGTCTCCGACCATCCGCATAACTGGTATTTGAAAATTGCACTTGAAGAAGGCGTTCCAGCCGCGCTCATGTTCATCGCACTCATCGCACTCATCGCGTATATTCGTCGCGATCTTTTTACGCAAAAGGGTATCACATTTTCTGCAGCAATATCGCTCGCGCTCATGGGTCCACTCGTGCACAATCTCGTGGATTACAATATGAACTTCCTCACAAACCAAATTCTCTTCTGGACATTTCTTGGCTTTTTTGTGAGCGGAAAATCGATTGCCGAAAGCGCTAGCACTGCTCGTTCCGCAACGCTCGCAGATCTCGTGAAGGCATCAAAAACTCCATACTCCACACCAATTTGGCCGTCCGTTCTTGCAGCTGGAATATTGTTCACAGGAACAGGTTTTCTTTTTGAAGGACTGAGTTCAATCACACATCATTACGAGAATACGCAATTTTCTCGCAATCATTTTTTTGATGAAGCGCGACATGTCGTTTCTCAGGCCGATGCAGAAAAAGGAATTTCTCTTATGGAACATCACCTTTGGCTCAATCCATACGACGCATATGCATGGAACTATCTTGGCAAAATTCAAGAAAGAACTGATCCAGACAAAGCGCTCAAGAGCTATGAAAATGCGATAAAAAGCGATCCAGCAAACTCATTTAACTTTTATATAAACTACGTAAAAACCGCTAAGAGACTCAATAAAACAAATACAGATACATACAAAAAAATCACCGAAAAAGCCCACGCATTCCTTCTGACCTATCCAGAAAAAGTTCTTGCTGACATTCATTTCACGGCAAAAAGTGAAAACGTTCCAGATGCTATTGAGCTCGCAAAACTTCTCGACGATCTCAAACTTTCACTTCGAATCAAAAGGGCGCTCCAGAACTTTCGTTCGAAGCACCCTAGTGTCATATCAAAATCCTAAATTCAAAATCGTACGTCAAATAATTAGTCAGCAAACTTCACTCTTAGAAGTCTACTGATGAGTTTTGCTGCTTCTGCACGGTTTAAATCACGCGCCGGTTCAAACGTATCAGCAGATGCTCCATCCACAACACCGAGCTCGTATGCCGTATGAACTGGATTGCTGTACCATGCGTTATCAGGAACATCGTTAAATGAACGATCGTCTCTCCATGGAAGATCGACGAAGAACTCAACATCGTTGTTGTACTGATAAAATCTATCAATCATAGCGACTGCCTCAGCGCGAGAAATAAGAGCGTTTGGACGGAATGTATTGTCACTATAGCCTTTAATGAGTCCCTTAGAGGCGGCCTCGTTGATCGTATCAAAATACCAATCAGAGATTTCGATATCCTTGAACATAACATCACCAGAGCTGTCCCCCATGCCCATAGGGCCGAAGAAGTTACTTATGGATGACTCTCCATAAACACCTCGGTAAAGCATTGCGAGGAATTCAGCGCGAGTTACTTTTTGGTCGGGCTTGAAAGTCATGTATGAAGGAGACTTTCCATAGCCTTTGATAATTCCCTCCATCTTGAGTCGAGCAACATCATTTGCATACCATGCACCAACAGAAACATCGCGGAACTTAATTTTCCCTCGTTCGTATCGAGCGTAGATTGTAGAGATATTTTCCGATGCAGCGCTTGCAGCAAGCCAATAGCTAGACTTGTATACAGATGCGTCGAAGAAGATTTTTCCTGTGCTTGAGAAAGACTGATTATCCATAGTGGAGATAGCGGTCATTCGGTGCCAAGGAGCAGCGATAGTGTCAATCTCGCTCATAAGTTTTGAAAAGTTGAATGCAGTTTTTTCACTTGATGGCATTGCATTATATTTCTGAAAAATTCCACCCTTAGCAATCGCAGCAATTTGAGCAAAATCAGCAAATCCAAAACCGGTAACAACACCCTTGAGTTGATCACCAAAATCACTTACATCAGCACCTGTTCCTATTTTTTTTGCAACAGAAGCATCATTAGAGATATACATCAATCCATCCCCAGTAACTCCAGTCGTAATGGAAAAAAGTGCAGAGGTAAGGCCCTGAACCTTGTCGAGAGTTTTTTGAATAGTGGCTTCATTTCCTTTAACATCAGCCATAAGAGTTATATATGGTATTGATGAAGAAGGATTTGCCTCAACGATAATTGAGTATCCTTTTGTGAGAAGTGAAAAGAAATCTTTATCAAGATCGAATCCGAGTTCATCAGAAAATGCGGAAAGTTCTTCTTTGATGTTGACGCTAGAGTTTGCGGATGCACCCATAGACGTACTGAGCAACTTCATTTCAGCATCAAATGTTTTTGATAGATTGTAACCTTCAGCGTAAAACGCAGGATGTTTCGAAGGAGCGGAAGTATAGAGCGATGGAGTAAATGATGTCATAGCTTCAACGAGTGGACTTGTTCCCTTGGTAGCGACCGTTTGAAACTGAATGCCTCCATTGAATTGAGAGATACCAAATCCAATTTGTCGGAGCATATCGAGTGCTTTGAGAATATCAGCATCGGCTGCAGTAAGTTTACCTTTTTCGCCGAGGCCAGAAGAAAGTTCAGCCTGCATGATTGCGTAATAATCGAGAAAGAATGTGACCAATCGGCCACCCGTAAGCTTGTTAACCGTATTGAGATATTTGGATGTTTTTGAAAATACATCGCCTTTGTTGTAACTCGCAAGGAGAGAGGTAAGAACTTTCGTCTCCTGAGAAAAAATGACGTAGGAATCAACATGAGCAATGGTCATATCATTTTCTGTATCAACATAATAATCATGACCACTCTCGCTCATTTTTTCTGCTGTTGGATGAAGGCTCAAGAGGGTTACCCACTGGCTGTCAGTAATAGGGAGGAGAAATGAAAAACCAGTTGGGAGCGAAGACGTATTCATGGCTAGATAAAATCGCTTTGAGGCGAGAAGATCTTTTAAAAGTTGAATTGAGGGAGCAGCATCACTTGATGATCCACTCAGTGAGGAAGAAAGTCCATTCACGATAGTGGTTGTATCAAAAGATGGGAGTTGATTGAGATCGACATCAAGATACATGGTCGTGTCAGCCGGAAAGATATCTGCTGGCTGAGTAGCCGCTATGGCAAATGACGCGGGGATGAAAAGTGCGAGCGCGAGCGTAATCGCGAGCGCCTTTCGAAGAAGCTTTGTAAGCATAATGAAAGGAAAATAAATAAAGATTGTCACCATACTACGCCCTTTTCCAAAAAACAAAACTTCAAAGCTAAACCAAAGCTGAATACATGAGATTGACGAAATAGAATTATATTGTTAAGATAACATCTTCTAAAAACATTTATATGACTACAGCTGCACGCGAAGTATCAACAGGCGTTGACCAATCAAGAACTCCAGAATTCGGATCCGAAGTAATGGATCTTGTCGTCGGAAAAATTTCCGCACTCGTCGAAAGAAAAATTCGTGGAGCATTTAGGCAGGTAAAAGTAGGTGATAACGAAGAAGATGTAGTTGTCGACGAGTCTGTTTTTGATGCTCTCGCCAAGATGAGCGCTACGAGTATGACATTGAGCAGTACAAACGAAGATGACGAAACGATCGCAAGTAATGTTGATGAAAAAGTCTTAACCGCAGATCGTCTTATCGGTGCAGTAAAAGCTGCTGCGAATCCAGGAAACGAAGAAGTAGCTCGTACATTTGCAGATTATATGAAAGGTTTTCGTTACCAGATCGGAGATCTTTTGGATGGTATCGATTTAGACAAGGCGGCAGATTATTATTTGGCAATTACGGTGAGTGACGGCGCAACCACGGAAGAGGAAAAACCAAACCGTGTAGAACTTGGAAGAAAGCTTTCCCTTTTTACTGAATCGAAGAAAGAAGAGCTAGGTAAAAAGCCAAGTAAGAGAAAATAACGAGAAGTTCAGAACAGTCTCGGCATTTGACTAATCATCTAACGGCTTCATCAACGGGAAGAGAATCACATCTTTGAGATTCTCTTGATTGGTGAGAAGTGCGAGAATTCGGTCGACACCCATGCCCCAGCCGGACATTGGTGGCATGCCGTGTTCCATCGCGTAAACATAATCGTAGTCAGCCTCCATTGCCTCTTCATCACCATTGGCCTTGAGCTTAGCCTGGTATTCGAAGCGCTGTCTCTGATCGACAGGATCGACGAGCTCAGAGTAGGCATTCACTACCTCCCATGAATTTACGACGAGCTGGAAACGATCAGTAATATCTGGATTCGTATCATTTCGACGTGCGAGTGGCGAGAGATCGATCGGATGTGATGTCACAAATATTGGTTGAATAAGTTGTGGACGAACCGTCTTCTTATACAAAATATCGATGAGATTTCCACGACCAAGTTTTCCGTTGTCCTCGAGAACGATATTATTTTTCTTAATCGCCTTTCGAAGGTCTTCAGCAGTTTTTTCAGTGTTGATGTCGATAGCCGTCTTCTCAAAAATGAGATCACGAAGGGATTTTCGAGGCCACTTCTGTCCAAAGTCGATCTGATTTTCACCAACTTGAATTGTGAGTGTTCCAAAAAGTTCCTTGATGAAATATTTGAAAAGATTTTCCGTGAAGTCCATGTTGTCTTCGTAATTCCAATACGAAGCGTAATACTCAAGCATCGTAAACTCCTGCAAATGAGAAGGATCCATACCTTCATTTCGGAAACATTTTGCAAATTCAAAGACTCGTTCAAATCCTCCAACGACCGCACGTTTCAAATATGTCTCCGGCGCAATGCGCAAAAAGAACTCTCGATCGAGCGCGTTGTGATGTGTGACAAATGGCTTCGCCAAAGCGCCAGAAGCCTTTGCTGCAAGAATAGGAGTTTCAACTTCGATGAACTGATTATCCTCGAGATACTTTCGAACCGTGCGAATAAATTTACTTCGAAGAAGCATTCGTTGAGTCGTCTCCGGACTCATAAGCATATCCAAATATCGGTATCGATATTTCATCTCTTGATCCTGAACGCCGTGCCATTTTTCTGGAAGTGGCTGGAGTGATTTTGCGAGCAAAACATATTCACGAACGAGAAGTGTAACTTCTCCATGTTGTGTTCGGAACAGCTCCCCTTTTACGCCGAGAAAATCTCCGGCATCAACCTTCTTCGCTGCAAATTTATATTTTTCTTCGCCGAGAACATCTTTCATGAAACAGATCTGAACTCGTCCAGAGATATCTTGGAGTTGAGCAAAACTCAATTTTCCATGTGATCGGAAGGTCATAATTCGTCCCGCGAGAGAAATTTCCGTACCCCGTGACGCACCATCCACGCCGCCCTTCGTCACCTCCTCAGTTTCACGCATGCCTTTTTCACCAAGAGCCTGCGCCTCGGTAGCAGTGTGTGAACGTTCGTATCGTTCTGGATATGGCTGAACACCAGCGGCACGCATCTCTTCAAGTTTTTTGAGTCGGTCAAAATACTCAAGTGGCTGCTTAGTTTCTTGTTTTTGCTCCTGAGAGCCCTGCTTTATTTCTGACTTTTTAGCTTCATTTTTTTGTGCCACGATCGGTTTCTTTTTTCCAAATAATCCAAACATACAATTCAGTAGGTTATAAAGCCGCTATAGTATACGGCCTGAAGCTATAAAGAGTAAATAGCTTTCAATATAAGGCCAAGGAAAATTGACAAATATAAAAAAAGTAATAGAATTAGATCTTAGTGAAATTTTTCTACATATAACCAACATTATTATGGCTTCAGCACCAACATCATCACCAAAACCAGCATCAATTCCACCACCACCAAGCGCGCCAAAGAAACGTTGGACAATGCCAAGTCTATCAATCAATCTCCCAAGTCGTACAAACGTTATGACAGCGATCGCTATCGCAACGGCAGGAGCTGCAGGAGTAGAAGGTGTCATGAATCATGATGCTAGCGTAAAGCAGGCATATGCCGAATATGGAACGGCTGAAACGGCAAAGTGCGTTGGAACAGGTTTGAAAAGCGCAACAGAAAAAGGTGGAACAGTTGATCCAGGAGCTATTTGTGGAGATTGCCGAACATCTATAGCAAAAAGTTTGGACACGTATGTGCCATGGGCTGTTGTAAATCAAACTTACACACGACCAGATCAGGACTTGATACAAGCAGAAGTTCGACGTGGAGCGAATCTCGTCTGTAAAGGACTTGGAACGAAAGAGTCGAAGTAAGTCTTAGTCATCATCCATCGCGTAGTCCATCGTCTTGCGTGACTTCTCAACCGTGATGAAGCGCATCTGTTCTTTCTTGAACATGAGTTCGATCTTTCCAGTTGGACCGTTACGATGTTTTTTGACGTAGACATCGAGCATGCCTTTTCGCTGAGAGTCTTCTTCATAATAATCTTCTCGGTAGAGCATCATAACAACATCGGCATCTTGCTCAATCGCACCAGATTCACGGAGATCGGAGAGTTGTGGAATTTTGACTGGGCGGGATTCGACCGCGCGCGAGAGCTGTGACAGAACGACAACCGGAATATGAAGCTCGCGCGCGAGATGCTTCAAGGCTCTCGAAATTTCTGAAATTTCCTGAACACGGTTCGCATTATTTCCACCCATACTCATGAGCTGCAAGTAGTCGACGATAAGCATATCCAAGCCATGTTCCATCTGAAGACGTCGAGCCTTCGCACGAAGTTCCGCAATCGAACTACCAGACGTGTCATCGATGAAAATCTTCATCGAGTTGAGCTCATCCATAACACCACCAATTCTTGCAAAATCCTCATCAGTGAGCTTACCAGTTCGTAACTTCCAGGAGTCGACCTGCAAGAGCGAACAGAACATACGTTCAACAAGTTGCTCTTTCGACATTTCCAACGAAACGACTCCAACGCCAAATCCCCTCTTTGCCGCATTCTGAGCCAAGTTCAAGGCGAGAGCGGTCTTACCCATAGAAGGACGTGCGGCCATAATGACCAAGTCGGAAGGCTGGAATCCAGACAAGAGATTGTCCATATCGGTAAAACCTGTGGGCACACCTCGGTATTTCTGTTTTGCTTCTGGATCGTGTAAGTTCGAAATTTTCTCGAATGTCTGTGTCAAAATATCTCGGACGTGAACGAACTTATCTTTCAAGAAGGTTTGTGACACCCCAAAGAGGCTTTTCTCAGCCTTTTCGAGGAGCTCTTCAATAGCAGCAGTCTCGCTATATCCAAGAGACATAATGGTATCTCCGGCTTTGATAAGCTTTCGTAAGATAGATTTTTCTTTCACAATGAGCGCGTATTGCACGACATGTGAAGAGGTGAAGTTTTCAGTAGAGAGTTCAGCAATAAACGACACACCTCCAATCGTATCGAGAAGTTTTCGATCCTCGAGGTAATTGGAAAGCGTGACGACATCGATCGGCATACGTTTATCGTAAAGCTCCATCACGCTTCGATAGAGAATCGAGTGAATATCGTGATAAAAGTCGTCAGCCGTGAGGATATCCGAAACCTTGATAATGGCTTCCTTATCGACAAAAAGCGCTCCGAGAATGCTTCTTTCAGCATCGAGGCTATGAGGCGGAATTTTTCCAAATGGTGCACTCATGGGATCGCAAGATTATATGTCGCAAAAAACTATCAACCACCAAGCGGGGTCACAGAATGACACAAGTTCATCTTTTTTTAAAGAAAATGTTAGGTTTGTGTAATCATTTTGTAATGTTGGTGTGATACTGTCATTGGTGCTCAGCAGTAAGCCAAATAACAAAAAGAATAATGAGTATTCTGGCCGACCAACACCGAAAAACCTGTGGACGAGTTGGCGAAGAAATTGCCAAACAGTTCTTGGTCGATAGACATTACGACATTATGGCGACAAATTTCCACTCACGATATGGTGAAATTGATATTGTGGCCATCAAAAACGGCATCACCTATTTTTGCGAGGTAAAGGCCCGAACCACCCTAACCTTCGGCACCCCCGAAGAAGCTGTCAATTGGAAAAAGCTTCATAAAATAAAAAAGACGATACAATGTTACATAGATGAGCATGGCTATACGCCTTGGCAAATCGATATTATCGCCATCTACCTTTCGCCAAAACTCAAGCCACTGAAAATCACGCACTACAAAAACATTCCCTCTTCGTAAGTTCTAATTTATAAGTTGAAATATTCACACTCATGGAAAATCGAAATATCGCACTCTATGTTCTCGTAGGACTCATTGTGCTCGGCATAGGATATGGAGTTTGGAGTGGATTTCTCAACAAAGGAACGATCGCCATTACAACAACTGCTCCATTTTCTGCGCAAATTGATACAGATCCAGTATTTACGTGTTCATCATCACCATGTGAATTTCGCGTAAAGACAGGTTCTCATAGTGTAGCAGTGAAAAAAGACGGATATAGTGATTACGCAAAATTGGTCGATGTGTCGATGGGAAGTAAGACTGAGTTGAATGTTGAATTAGAAAAAATTGTGAAAGCTCAGGTGATGAGCGAAAAATTTGTTATGCCAAAAATCGAAAATCCATTTGTATTGCAGGTCGACAAAAATGCGGGACTTCAGGCCATTGTAAAAAAATCGGGAGATCCAAAAGTTGACGACGAGATTATTGCCTACTTCTCTCGCCCATTTGAAAGTCCGAAAATTCAAACGAATACAAATCAGTCGATCGCTTGGATTTCAGACAAAGGAAGAGCTTCTTCATCAATCTACAAAGTCGACGTTCAGAAAAAATCACGAATGCTTGTGTATGAAACAAAAGATACGATTCGCGGGATAGTACCATCAGAAAGCGGAAAAGTTCTCGCAGTTATTTTAGGAAATCGAGTTGATCTTGTGAAGATTGGTGAAAAAAATACGACGACAATCACTCTCAACTCAACCCTCGACTCAGAAAAATTCTTTGCTTGGAAAAGTGATAATGTATTCTTTTACGTAGATCACAATGGTGAATCAGGAACGAATCTAGCGGCATTTTTGAAACGTAGTTACATGAATAACATAAAACAAGAAGATGCAATTCGAGCATGGATTCCTTTGGAAGATTCGATTGAACAAATCGTAAATGATGCAAAAGGCACAAATGGCGGTCGTCTCGTCGTGATCGGGAAAAAAGCGAATTACGCGGTGGAGTATTGATAGATGATCTTCGCATTTTGTCAGAATTTTTTTAACGAAATGTTAGGAAAAGTTTAGAAATTGGTAAGGTCGGAAACGTACAATCGACTCATGCCGGTTACAGTTTCTACAATCAGTAATTATGGACTTGAGGGAAGAATGATCCAGGTGGAAGTTGATATTTCCGCTGGCCTTCCATCGTTTACCATCGTTGGTCTCGCTGATACTGCGGTACTAGAAGCACGTGAACGAGTTCGTTCGGCGATCAAAAATAGTGGAATGACCTTTCCGCCCAATCGCAAAACGATGAGTCTCGTGCCCGCAGATGTTCGAAAACATGGACCGGCATTTGATCTTGCTATGGCGGTTGGGCTTCTGGCCGCCTCGCAGCAAGTTCCAATGAGGTTGTTGGAAAATGTGGCACTGCTTGGAGCCCTTTCTTTGAATGGCGAAGTTCGCGGAGTGCAAGGCATCTTGCCACTGCTTTTATTTGCAAAGAAGTATGGGGTGAAGTCGGTCATTATTCCGTACGAAAATAAAAATGAGGCACGAGTTATCGAAGGATTAGATATTCGCGTGGTGAAAACTTTAAGAGAGTTAGTGAATTTTTTACAGGGAAAGCTGGAGCTCGAAAAGGTGGAATATTTTTTAGGATCAGAATACTCAATTGCAGATTCAGTTATGGCGAGGGCTTACACTGATCCATTTATGGGAATTATTGGGCAGGAGCGCGCGAAGCGCGCGATTGCGATCGCGGCGGCAGGACATCACAACATTCTTCTTTCTGGCCCGCCAGGAATCGGGAAGAGCCTTCTCGCACATGCTATTTCGAAACTCCTGCCGCCGCTCACACACGAAGAATTTCTCGAAGTTGCATCAATGTATTCTCTGCGTGGCATAAATCTTTTTGACGAATATACGATTCTTCAAAAACCTCGCCCTGTTCGCGAAATTCATCACACCGCATCTCTTGCTGCTATTATCGGAGGTACGGCAGAACTTCTCCCTGGAGAAATATCGCTCGCACATCGTGGCGTGCTCGTTCTTGATGAAATTTCAGAATTTCCACGAGACAGAATTGAGTCACTTCGTCAGCCAATCGAAAACGGATTTATTACTCTTACTCGCGCATCCGGATCGATAACATATCCATGTAAATTTCTCATATTTGCGACTACGAATCCATGTCCATGCGGATTTCACGGAGACAAAAAGACACTATGCCAATGCACAGTAGCCGTTCTGAAAGCACATGAAAGAAAAATTTCCGGCCCAATTCTCGACCGTATTGATCTGAAAGTTTCGATGGAATCATCAAATAAAAAAGACATCATAGAGATGCAATCAACATCACAAACATCACTCATCCCATCGGAATTTTTCAAGCAAGTGCTTCATGCGCGCGCTCGCCAGCTCGCGCGCTACACTTCCACCTCAATCACTCCTACTCCAATTTTCACCAACTCAGATCTCACAATCAAGGAACTTTTCGACTACTGCATCCTCGAATCCACCGCACAAAAAGTCCTCACAGCCGCCGCCGAAAAACTCAACCTCTCTGCCCGCGCCATTCATCGAATCATCAAAGTAGCCCGCACTATCGCAGACATGGATCTTGTCACAGATCACGACACGATCAAAACTCATCATATATCAGAAGCGCTTCAATACCGTTAATTGACACCATCAGGACCAGTGGCCCTCGCAATTCTGTCCGGATGAACAAAAGGATAATCTTCAGCACAATATTTTAATATACCGAATGCATTTTCCATATAGCATGCATCAACTCCATCATGCTGATCCGGCCTGAGCTCATGTGCAGTAAAAATCACGTGAGGAGTGTCCGTTCTCGTGATTCTAGGATTCTTGGGATTGATAAACTCAGTATTGGACATGTGGTATGCGCGCAAAACTTTTACATCAGTACCATCTCTTAGCTCAGCCTCGATAGTAAAGGTTGGTTTACGTCCTCTGCTTCTCACAACAATTGTTAGTTTTTCTGATCTAGGATCTTCTGGAATAGCAGAACGCGCAATACGAACAATTTTTGTGCCAACCTGCTTATCAGTAACGCCTTGATCAACCTGAATTCGAGGAATGATCTGTTCCATCTTATCAACTACTGCGGCAATTCTCTGTTCAGGAGTTGCTGCCTGTTCCTTAGAGTTATCAGCTTCAACTGCATGGAGTAATGGAAATTGTTCTGCTGCCGATCCCGGTCCGCGTCCGCCCATAATATATTTTTGTTATATTTACTAAATAATTATAACATAAAAGCACTATTTAGTAAACTAACTGTACACGACATTTTTTATCACATCCAGCTTTAATAATCAAGACTGATCAAAAAAATACAGCCATCCGAAGCCAATACTCGGAATACTAGAACTCCTGTAAACTCTCGAGTATACTAACTTCCGATGCAAAAATTTCTCATTCGTGGCGGCAAGGTTCTGAAAGGTGAGGTAACGGTAAGTGGCTCAAAGAATGCAGCCCTTCCGATTATCGGCGCCGCACTTTTGACCGACGAAATCACGATTCTCACAAACGTCCCCGAGATTAACGATGTCTACTCGATTATCACCATTCTCAAGGAATTTAATATCGAGTGTACTTTTGAAAACCACACACTCACACTCAATCCAAAGAATTTCAAATACAAGGAGCCACCAAAAGAGCTCATTGAAAAAATGCGTGCATCAATTTTGCTCGCACCGATGCTTCTGATGCGAAATGGAAAATTTAATATGACCTATCCAGGTGGATGCGTTCTCGGAAAACGTCCGCTCGATACACACTCTTTTGTCTTGCGAAAGATGGGCGCAGACGTTCTCGAAGACGAAAAAAACCTCAATGTTGTCTGGAAAAAGCCAATGGCTGGAATCATGGTCCTTCCAGAAATGAGTGTCACAGCAACAGAAAACGCCATCATGCTCGCAGCAATCACTCCAGGCGAAACACAGATTCGTCTCGCCGCCGCAGAGCCACACGTTCAAGATCTTTGCCACTTCTTAAAAAAGATGGGCTGCAAGATCGAAGGTGTTGGAACGCACAATCTCACGGTTCACGGTGTAAAGAAATTAAAGGGAACAAAGTACGCCGTATGTGGTGACTATCTCGAGGCAGGAACGTATGCGCTTGCTGCTGCTGTCACAAAAGGTGATGTGAAAATCCATGGCTTACAGATGGACTATCTCGACAGCTTCTGGCAGAAGTTTGAAGAGGCGGGAATTCCATTCGTACTCGGAAAAGATTCCATTCACATCAAACCGGCGAAGAAAATTCGTCCGGTAAAAATGTTACGAACCGCCGTCTATCCAAGTTTCCCAACAGACTTACAGGCTCCATTTGGTGCACTGCTCGCTCTCGGAAATGGCGTAAGCAGAATTTTTGAAACGCTCTTCGAAGGACGACTCAACTACTTATTCGAGTTAGAAAAAATGGGCGCTCATATCGAGCTTTTGAATCCACATGAAGCACTTATTATCGGCCCAACCAAGCTCAAAGGAAAGCCGGTTGTTAGCTGTGATATTCGCGCCGGTGCTACTATGGTACTCGCCGCTCTCGCCGCTCAAGGCGAAACCATCATCTCCGAAATCAAATACATCGACCGCGGCTACGAGCGGCTCGACGAAAAACTCCGCGCCCTTGGCGCGGACATCCAGAAGGTGGATATCTAAAAAATCTAAAAGACTTTTTCAATCGTCCCCATCTTGTCCGTGCGTAGAATTCCGCTAGACGAGTCAGGATTTTTTCCGTTTTGCACCGCCTCTATCATGTTCTCGAGCCTCTTCATCGCATCCGGTCCAGGATGATGATAGGTATTTTTCGCACCAACAGAAATGACGGCCAACCGAGCGCGTACTCGCGCGAGGAAATCTTCACTCGAACTGTACTGACTTCCATGATGACCCACCTTCAGGATCTCCGCATGGAGTAAGTTTCCGTATTTGGCGACCATCTTTTTCTCAATCTCAAATCCCGCATCACCAGTCGTCAAAATCGCCGACCGAACCTGCAAAATTCCACTCGCATTACGTAACTCATTTGTAGAATTTCCCACCAAAATTCTCGTCACAATCGACGTGTCATTTGCATCTTTATAATACTTTCCGGCCAGTGAATTAAATGGCGATAGGACATCCATAATCACACTGCCAGTGCCAGGCGCATCGCCTCCAGAATTAGTATCATCATCCAATACAAAATCCGAATCGCTCGACGCAATCCACACGGGAATTTTTTTCGCAGCGATCATAGTAATAATATTTTTTTGTAACTCCGTTTTCTGCTCCACGCCCGTAATCAAAACATGTCCCACCCGATAATCTTCGAAAACTTTTAGAAGTCCTTCGCAGTGATCTTTGTCAAAGTGTGTCACGACCACGAGATCGATTTCTCTCGACATCCATCCCATCGCACGACGAAGTGGCTCTACAACATTTGAACCCGGGCCGCCATCAATCAAAACTGTCCCGCCATGCGGGAGTCGTAAAAGCATCGCATCGCCCTGACCAACATCGAGAAAATAGGCATGTAGACGCCCATCCGGAAGCGAGCCCAAGACGAGCAAGCCAATGAGTGTGCACACGCACAAGCCCAGCATCCACCACCGTAACAATGACCAACACAAAAATTTCCGCATGAGGTGATCATACCTGCCCGACCTTACTAATTTTTAAAATTTTCCTAACATTTTTATGAAATTTTTTTGAAAAAATAGTAACAAGCTTCCAAGTTACTATGTCTTGGTTACGGTTGCCATGCCTTAAAAGTCATTTTGGCAGAAGTTATTCCACAGGTATTCCAATGTTATTCCAGCTGGAATAACTCCTGTCGATTGAGGTTTTAAGAAGGTGCAGCCCCGCAAGGTCCATCAGAACCCCTCAGGGCTTCAGCTCAAAATCCCAGTTCAAAAAAGGATCCTATCTCTAGGATCCTTTAAATTTTTTGAATTATACAGCCTCAAATCAACTCCTTACTTCTTCGCAACCTTTGCCTTCTTCTTTTTGCCGAATAGTCGTCCGAGTCCGACAGAAGCGATGGCAATAAGTCCTATTTCAGGACCGGTTTCAACAATCTTAATCTTCACAGTCTTACCCTTACTTTCATTACCATTAGCATCCTTTGATGTGATCTTAAAATAGTTCACACCAGGAGTAAGTGTTGACGCTTCGAAAGCGGTATTTTCCTTTGCAAGTGTCTTGAGCGCGCCATATGTTTTGTCATCAGTGCTGTGGTAAACAACATAGTTCAAAAGGTCGCCCGCTGAGTTTTTGCTGCCTGTCCACTTCAACTTCGCACCGAGATTCTTTAAGGCGCTAACAACGAGATTAGTGACTTCTTCAGGTGGGGTTGTATCGGAAACTGGAACGAGGGCATCACCATTCTTGAAATCAAAAGTATTTTTCCCTTCGACCATGCCCTTGCCATCGGCATCAACAATATCCTTTGCAGTAAGTGTATATTCAACACCAGGTTCAAGAGTTGTAGTAACCAAAACATCCATCTTGTTATCGTCGATAAATACTCCGCTCAACTCAAGAGGATTTTTATCATCACCTTTCTTGGTAAGAACAAAATTCGCAGAAGGATCGATGCTAAACACAGAAGCCTTTGAAAGACTTACCTTGATAGTTGTATCGTTTTCAACTTTCACGTCTTTAATGATAAGATCTCCATCCTTTGGGGTTGCTGCATCTGCGCTCGCAACGAGTTTGTCTTCACCTTTTGTAACAGCTGCATCTTTTTTGGTATCTACAGCAGGAGCTGGAGCGGCTGGGTGAAGCTTAATATAATCTTCTTTACTGATAGGGCTTCCTGTAAATGTAGCCGTATCAGAAGTTCCGCTATTAATAGGGTTACCGGCAATATCTTCGATTTGGATTCCTGCAGTAGCGATATACTCACTTCCTGGATTCTGCTCATCAGTTTCAAGAATGAATGACATACCTGTTTTATCTTCTGCGTCGAGAGTAACGCTCTTTACCTTCAAGTTTTCGTATGTGTAGTTATCCTGAACAGTAAAAGACTTATCAGCATCCTGAGTAGGAAGTTTTACGACTTCTGAGAAAGTAACACGAACCTGATTTTTATTGAGAGCAAAAGCCTTTGCAACAGTTGGAGCTGTAACGTCTGGACCACCTACTCCGTTGGCCGCGACAACAGTCGAACTTGTTTTCCCAAAAATTCCCGCGCCGGCATCCGCCACGACTCCACTCATCGGAACCGCACCAGCGTATGGGCTGTAACTTTCACTTTCATTCTTCGCAGCATCGTATGCTGTGACCGCAAAGAAATATTTCTTTCCATTTTGGAGTTTCTTCACCGTGTACTTCGTAACATTTCCGACATCAACAGAGTTCGAATACTTCGCAGTATTATCGCTCGTGACCTCGTCGTTACCGAAATAAACATTGTAGCCTTTGACAGCGACATTATCCGTCGCAGCCGGCCAGCTCAATGCCACAGAAGCATCACCAGACATTGCAGTGAGCTTGTCGACATCACTTGGAGCCACAGCATCTTTTACGGTGACGGCAGCAAGTGCAATACTTGATACGCTGACGAGCATTGCAGCGCCGAGTACAGAACTGAAGAGAACCTTGAATGATCGAGTCATACGTTTTTGTTTTAATTGTTTATATTTTTTTGGAAAGTTCCTTTCAAAACTTTTCATATCATTATAGCAAAAATAACCCAAAGTGTCAACAACTCAAGAGTAAGTATTACTAAGACACATGTACCACGTTTGTACAAAGCCTCTTCATCTGATACAGTAAAGCCAATTGGGCCGCCAAAGCGGTCAACTTCGTAGCTACCTGTACTGATTCCTTTATGAAGCTAAGAATCGCCCCAGCCATTTCGCAAGAGGTCCCTCGCCTTCTTCTCGGCATCGTGGTCGTCAAAAACGCGAACAACAGTCGAAATAACTCAGTCATTCCGAGTCTGATTCGTGGCGCAATCGCCTCAAAGCAGAAGGAGCTTCAGAAAAATCCAATAGAATCACACGACTCCGTCCAACTCTGGAAGGTTATTGATAAAGATCCACACATCGCTCACCTTCTTCAGGCCGTTCAAGAAAACGACTATTTGAGCTTCGGAAACTCACTCGAAGACCTCGCACTCCTCTACTCGATTCGAAGCGAGGTGCCTATTGTCTGTTTCGATCTTGATGAAATTTGTGGAGATATTGAGCTCACACACGCAACCGGAAGTGAGCCGTTCCGACCACGTTCGACGATTAAACTTGAACATGCGAGCCCAAACGAAGTTGTCTATCGTGATCGCGCAGGCGCTCTCGCACGACAGTGGGCGAAACATATTTCACAGAGAACTTCTCTTACAACCGACACAAAAAACGCTGCATGGATGATTGAAACTATCGGCGATATTTCTCTTGAGAAGATGAAAAGCATGCTCAAAGAAATTGAACGAACCGTAAAAAGCTATTGCGGCGGAACAGTAGAAATGGCGGTTATCGGTGAAACTATTACGGAAATTGATCTCGGAATTACTGGGAAGACAGGCCTCAATGATGCGGACTACAAGCCAGATCCACGACGTCTCGCCTTCCACCAAAAACTTCTCGACAACTTCGAAAAAATGCGACAAGCATCCATCGCCGGCAAAAAAGGCGAGAGCGGAATGTCGATGTCTGCGAAGGGAGAAAAGAAATTATCAGCGCCAGAGATAGAAAAAGAATTACCTCAACCGACAGAAGAGAAGGAGCTTCCAGTGCCAACTCCAGAGGCTGAATTACCAGCTCCAGAAGCAGAAAAAATGCTTCCTCCACCGGAGCCAGAGGTAGAGCTTCCGGCACCAGCAGTTGAAAAAGAATTGCCAGCCCCAAAAGAAGAGAAAGAACTTCCACCTCCAACAAAAACAGAAGCATCTCTCATCGAAATGCTCACGAAAAAGTTCACACGAAAATCTGAACCGACCAAACCAAATCTCACCGGACTCCTCAGTGATCAGCTCAAAAAAGTCCTTAAAGATGCGGTAAAAAAGGCATACCCAGAAAATACAGA
>Ga0172380_10001439_pt1 | contig 40818 bp, 51 predicted proteins | sample Leawe162metaG_FD_119747 | JGI IMG/M metagenome (GOLD analysis project Ga0172380, IMG submission 119747) | Leachate microbial communities from a municipal landfill in Southern Ontario, Canada - Leachate well 162 metaG | ecosystem: Engineered > Solid waste > Landfill > Unclassified | place...
AAATGAGAACCTGCTTTTAATCCCCATGCGCATCGGTCATTCGCTCTCAGGATTGCAGATGATCACCCGAGAGGGGGAAAAGAAGTTCCTTTCGGGTGCCATCACCAAAGGCGCTGAATACCTGATCGACAATAAAGGTATGGACTGGTACTGCGAGGGCTACGCAACGGCCTTGAGCCTGCGGGCGGTACTGCATGCCCTGAAGTTAAGATACCGGATCCACTGCTGTTTCAGCGCCCATAACCTGACCTGTATGGCGAAGCAGACCGCGAAGGCGTACATCATCGCTGACCACGACCAGAGCGGCACCGGCGAACAGGCGGCAAAGGACGCCGCGCATCCTTATTGGATAAGTCAGGTGATGGGAGAGGACATGAACGATGCTCACAAGAGGTTGGGCGTATTCAGGTTAAGCCAGGAGATTCGTGCTTGGTTAAAGGGAGATGGATCGTGAAGTTTTACCCGCACTACATCAGCGATTTCAACGGGGCGACCCGGCACCTATCCAGGATCGAGCGCAGTATTTACCGCGATTTGCTGGACAATTATTACGATACCGAGCTACCCTTACCGCTGGATTTGCGCGTTTTGTGCCGGTTGATTTTGGCACCAACCAAGCAGGAAAAAGAGGCTCTCGAAACGGTTCTTTCAGATTTTTTTCAAAAAACTTCTCAGGGGTGGGTTCATGGACGTTGCGAGAGTGAGATCAAAAAATACCATGAGATGCTCAACCAGAAATCTCTAGCGGGCAAGGCCAGCGCGGCAAAGCGAGCTTTTAATTCTGGCGCCCATTTCAACAGCCGTTCAACAGTCGTTGAACACCCGTCCATCAAGCGTTGAATTCCCGTTCTAACGGAAATCCAACTATCAGAACCAGAGTAAGAGTAAATCAAAGTCAACGGCGCACCATGAAAGGCAGGTTACTACGGAGTGTACACGCGCGATGGCGATTCGAATCATTCTCAACAAGGAAACAAAATGAAAATCACAGCAGGCCCAGTAGTCCAGCAATACGCCGCAAAGGTCGGCGTCAGCGTCGAAGAGGTCATATCCTGGTTGGAGGATTATATCGACGGCAAGCGGACTGATTGGTTCGAGGCGATGTGTCGGTTCCCGATTGAGGCCACGCCGACCGAAAGGGAAGAATCAATTCGAGGTTACTTAAAACAGGAGATACAATGATGGAACTAGAGGAAAGGGTAGCGGCACTGGAAAAAGAAGTTATCCCAAGGAATCGGCGTGAGGACCCATGTTCGCAATCTGCGCCCATGCTGGACGAGATTTGGAATTGTGTGCGGGGGCTGGTAACGCGCATGGACTCTCTGACGTTCAAGGTTGATTGCCGGGCACAAAACAGCGACCAAGCGACGGCCAGGATAGATCGATGCTGTGACGGCTTAGCAGGGCGCGTCAAAGACCTGGAAGCGCAGATTCATGCCAGGCACATCGTCGAGAGCAGTCTGAATCGTCGTGTTACCCAGCTTGAATCCCATCGGGAAACGGATGTGCGCGCCGACGCGAATCAGTTGTGGGAGTGGATGAAGGAGCGCGGAGTACCGTTAGCGCCGTATTTTGGAAGCCTTGACCGGCGTAAAGCTCCACGGCGATTTCGTCATCAATATAACGGACCAAAGCGCCGATTCCTGAAAGACCGCCGCGGCAACGTCGATGCAATGGGGCAGGATTTGAAATAAGGGGGTGGTATGGGAACTGAACGCTTTGCGATAGCCATGACCACGAGCAATCTAGCGCACAAGGACGAAGTGATCATGCCAGTCGATCACGTTGCGGCGATGAGTGCGGCTACCAATCTGGGGAGCGATTTGTTCCGGGCGCGGGATTATGACTATTTTGCTCTGCGCCGGGCCGTCCTGCTGCTGGCATCTAAGGCTATCAGGATAGGTAAGCAGAAAAAGCTCCATCTATCGCGGGATCTGGCAAATAAATTCGCCGTAGCCGTAATTCGTGAGCGCATCGACCGGAACTGCCGGAACTGCACGGGGGCGGGGGTGGTCATGGTGGCTGATCTGAAGATAGTTTGCCCAACATGCGATGGGACGGCCGTTCATAGTTACCACGACGGGGAGCGTGCCCGACTTTGTGGCATTAAGCGCGATGACTGGCATCAGTGGGAAAGTAGGTATTTGATGGTGATGGGTATCATGCTGGGGCACGACATTGCCGTGATGTTGGCGACAGATAAACTTGGGGCTTGACACCATGCCAATGGAAGGGTATAAAACGCGCATCACTACCCAAAGCCGGACGGCAATATCTTTCGCCGGCATAAATCCAAGGTGAGCGCCCTAATGGGACTGCTCGCCTCGAAATCAAGGCCAGATCAGCCCGACCAGGATCAGATCCCGTCGGGTATTTTTTTCATAGGACGCCATGGTCACCACTTATTCCAGCGCTGATGCAATAGCCGACATCCCCGGCGCTGACTACCCCACGCTGAGCGCCAGATTCAAGGACACGGCGAAGGTGATGGACGTGCTATCGGCGGAGCGCAAAGCACTCGCCGACCAGATGAGGGCGCGCGAGGAAGACGCAGCGGCAAGGCTCCGCTTGGGAACTTTGACGGATGCGGAAAAAGAAGTGTATCGCCAGATTTTAGAATCTCGGCAATAGGAGCCAACATGCTGAACAAAATCACAATCCCGCGCTGGAACTGCCCGACAGCCGAGCGCGAACGCGAGCGCATTCAGGCCATGATCAAAGCAGCTAACAAACTCCCGCGCCTGCCCGACGAGCGGGTGAAGGAAATCATGGACGACTTAAGAAAGCGCCAGGGGGCGTGATGGCCGTGAAGCCAAAAGCCAAGCCGGTAGCCAAACAAGCGCCGGCAAAGAAGCAGGCTAAGACGCTGACGTATAAGAGGCCAGTGAAATTCAAGGTCAAGAAGCCGACGGCTAAACCAACAACAGCGCAACTGCTGGACGCAATAGGGATTGACGAAATATGCGAGCAAGTTGCTGAATGCTCCCCACTTCGCGAGATAGCGGACAAGGTTGGAGTGTCAAAGGGATCGCTGATAAATTGGCTGGCAAATCATGCTGACCAATACGCGCGCGCGAGAGAGGCGCAAGCCGATGTTTTGGCAACAGATATTCTTACGTTGGCGGATGTATGTAGGGTTGGAACGATAACCACCGAAAAGGCCAATGGCGACGTGGAAACTAAGACCACCGATATGGTGGAACGCGCCAGGCTCCAGATTGACGCCCGCAAGTGGCTGGCCGGGAAGATGGCACCGAAGAAATACGGGGACCGTCTGACCCATGCCGGCGATGCTGAGAATCCGCTAGCTGTGCTGACGATGGCGCAAATTTCCACTAATCCGGCCAGTAGAATCAAGATTGGACCTACTAAATAGCCCGTGTGGTGCGCGGAAACGCGGGGGTTATACCGACCGACCTACTATATGTAGTGGCCAATGTCTGATATAGAGGTTGTCGACTGCTTGGGTGACTGGAAGTGGCGCCTAGCAAACTTGTACTGGATCGTCGACGAGGCTGGTAAGAAAATAAAGTTTGACCCGAATGCAGAGCAGTTGGACCTGCTCAGTAATCTACATTCGATGAATCTAATATTAAAAGCCCGTCAGTTAGGATTCACGACTTTGATCGACATCCTGGGCCTGGATCAGTCGATATTCACCCCGAACTACAGCGCAGCGATCATCGCGCACGGGTTGGCCGAGGCCGGGAAGATATTCAGGAACAAGGTGAAGTTTCCATGGGAGAGCATGCCCCTTGGGGTGCGGGCGCTGAATCCCACGGTGAATGACTCAGCCAGCGAGTTGGTATTCCAGAACGGCTCATCGATCTATGTGGGCACGTCGGGCCGGTCCGGAACACTGCAGTTCCTGCATATTTCGGAGTACGGGAAGATTTGCCGACGGTTCCCGGACAAGGCGAACGAGATCAAGACTGGATCCATCCCCGCGGTTCATGCCGGCGGATTAATCTTCGTCGAATCGACCGCCGAGGGAACAGGGGGGGATTTCTACGAGATGGTGAAGCAGGCGCAGAAGATGGGCACGCGTGAGCCGAACGAGATGGAATTCAAACTCCATTTCTACCCGTGGTGGAAGAAGGAAAGCTACCGGATCAACCCGGAAGGGGTCGAGATTGAGGGCGATCTGATCGACTACTTCAACGAGCTTGAAGAGCAGGGCATCGTGCTTGATGACGCCCAGGTGGCTTGGTACGCGATCAAGAACCGGCTGTTCAAGGGTGACATGAAGCAGGAATACCCAAGCACGGTTGATGAAGCATTCAGTGGGGCCATGGAAGAGCGGTATTTCAGTGAGCAGATGGCAGCGGCTCGCCGAGCTGGACGAATCAAAGACTTCCCGATATTGGAAAGTACACGGGTAAATCTGTACTTTGACCTGGGGCGCGACACGACGGCGATCTGGTTCCACCAGTACGCAGCGCTCGAGCATCGGTTCATTGACTACTTTGAGGACACCGGCAAGACCTTGGGGCACTACGCCAAGGTAATCCAGGACAAGGGTTATCTGCTCGGGAACATCTACCTGCCGCACGACGGTGGGGATAAGTCGGTGGTCACAGAGCACACGGCCGAGACTGAGATCAAGCGATTGCTGCCGGGCATCAAGGTGCGGATCGTACCCAGGGTGCCACAAATGACGATGGCGATCAACGCCGGACGGAACAAGATCGGCGAGTGCTATTTCCATGAGACGAATTGTGGCCAGGGCATCAATTGCCTGGAGAACTACCGAAAGAAGTGGAACGAAACGCTCGGGAATTGGAGCGATGAGCCAGTCCATGACTGGGCAAGCCATGGTTCAAGCGCATTCTTGCAGATGGCGCAGGGGTGGGAGAAGTCCCACGAGACAATGACCGAAGAGTTTGTTCCTCACATTAACCGCCCGCGGCCTCATGTGAGAGGCCTGGGGATGTAATTACAGAGGCATACAATGGATGCTCGGCTACACCACTGGAACGGCACGGAATGGGTGGAAAGCGGGGAAGAGACGCCACTGCCTGTCGCAAACGTACCGATAGAGATGGCTATCCGTCTCACCCAAGAGCTGCTGGGGTGCCCGGCGAGTATTTACACGATCCACGGCTATAGACGGCAATGGTCAAGCACGTCAGTCCTGGGTGATCTGGCGGCTTACCTTGTCGGTGGCCAGGCTAAGATCAACGCGCCGGCCGTGGCAACGACGTACTACCTCAACAGCACGTCAGCGCAGGATTTGACCGCTGGGTCAGGCGTGGATCGGGTGCAGATATACTACCTCGATTCTGCTGGCAACGAGCAGTTAATGGCCGCCAGTCTAAACGGGACAACCGCTGTGAGTCTCGGAAACGGGTTTTCCGCCATCCAATGGATGGTGTCGTATCACTCAGTCACTGCGGATAGGGTCGCCGTAGGAGCAATCACGATCAGCAGCGTCAATGGCGTCGCAACTGAATCCACGACGATGGAGATGATCCGGGCCGGAGGAAACAGGTCGGAGTCATTCCGATTTACAGTGCCAACCGGGAAAAAGGCTCTACTGATTGATTACCACGTCAGCACGGCAAAGACTGGGGCGGCGGCGACGTTTGACACCAAGCTACGCGGCCTGAGTTTCATGTACGACGATGCGATTTCAAATGCCTACCATTTTATCAAGGTGGTCAGCATGGTCGATGGCGTCTCATTTTCAGAGGATTTGCACTACCGCAAATTTCCCGCCGGATCGGTAATCAAGCTCAGTGTGATCCCGTCAGCAGCAGGAGACGGGACGATCGTTTCAGGTGGGATGGATTTCATTCTCAAGGATGCCTAACTGAGGTAGCAGCATCAATACGCATGGCGATTGAACGCGACGATACACTTTGCAGCGTGAACAGTCCTTGCTAATGCGCCCTTTGGGGAATCGCAGTCGCCAGCCGTATTGGTGTAGCTCAGAACCTAGATAGAGCACCCGGCCCGTCAGGAGAAATTTTGACGGGGGTCCGGGAGGTCGGTGGGGATGGACAGTCCCATCCACCAATTTCAACTTAAGCCGCCTCCGAGCGGCTTTTGTTTTTCAGGAGAACCAAATCATGCTCGACAACAACCCAAACGCCAGCCGCCTCAGTTCTCTAACGGAACGGGCGCTGCTGGTCAAGATTCTCGCAGAACTGCGAGTACAGACTCTCATCCTGGCCCAGGACACGGGGTTCGACGACGACATCGGCGAATTGCGCAACACGGTCATGATTGAGGGGGACACCGGCCTCACCGAACTTTAACCCAATGAAGGAGTAATGCAATGATTAACAAAGGAAACGTGGGCGAGCAGGCCCTCTCAAGCTCTGCGACATCTCAGATTATTCGCCTGGGCAGGACTGGCGAACAGGTCTCTTCCAATCTGCGCGGCAGGTATGCACAAGCTGCCCTCGACGGCCGGCTGTTCATGGCCTATACCGTGATTGCCGGCGTGGCTCTTCCCGTGGCTGCGGCAACGCTCAACAGCAAATTCACCCTACACAACCCGGCATCGTCCGATGTCAATATTGAGTTGGTTCGCTTCACGATGGGCGTCGACTCGGCTACCACGGTGGTCAACGGTATCGGGATGGCAATCCAGCGTAACCTAAGTACGACTTCCGGTATCCCGACCACGACAACCTCCCTGGTTTCGTCTCCGCTCGGGGTGGATGGTACGGCTCAAGGGGTGGCGTATTCCCAAGCCACACTGACCAATGTGGCGATCCCTGGCGTCACTGCTGCAACTGCGGTCCCAATCCCGTTCTACAACATGTTCTCGTTCGGCGCCGTGACTGCCGCTGTAATTGACAGTGCTTCACACGACTTCGACGGCATGGTGATCCTGGAGCCGGATGACCTCGGGGCATTTTGTACCACTGTTGCCCCTGCGACCGCTGCATTCTGCGGCGTGATCTGGGCTGAGTGGCCGAGGTAAGACGTTTCAACACGCCGTATCCTGATGGGTGCGGCGTGCAATCCAACTAGGGAATCGCACCATGGCAGCCATTAAAGTTTACATCGAACGCGACGAACAGGGCCAATTCTCAGTCGGCCTCGACACTGGGGACGCCAACGAGGATGACCAAAGCATGGGCAAGCTCATGCAACCAGAAGGTGAGCATGTGATGCCTGATGGAAAGATGATGCCGGGGAAAATGATGGGAGAGGGGATGACGCCCGAAGGCCAGGAAGACGCCGGCATGACTCCCGCGGCCGACCTCGAAGACGCCCTGAACCAAGCGCGCACCCTGCTGGCCGGCCCGCAGACCGAACAACAAGCCTTCGCCAGCGCCTAAATGTACGAGACACCAACACCCTTGCCGGCAGCTGACAGTCCGGCGACCGGGCAGGATCAGGTCGACGCGGCTAAGGCCGCCCGTGCTGCGCGCCTGGATGCCTTGGGCGCCAGTCTGGCGACCAAGCGCCGGGAAGCCATCGAATACCGCCGTAGCACCGGGATCGAAGCCGAGTGGGACGAGTGCGAGGATGCCTACAACGGGGTGGATGAGGTATCCAAGCAAGCGGTCAAGAAAACGCGGTCAAGGGATTGGTCGACCTGGACCGATGACCAGGACAACGACAACCGTTCGACGGTGGTTTTGAACATCACCAAGCCCTATGTCAATGCGTTTGCGAGCAAGATCATCGACATGCGGCTTGCCGTGACCGGGAGAGCCTGGGCATTCAGCCCGACTCCTATCCCTGAACTGGAGGAAATGAAGAAGCAAAATCAGGTTGGCTTGGTCGAGAACGGCCAGCCTGTCATGATGGAAGAGGACGGCCAGCAGCGCCAGGCCACACCGGCCGACAAGGCGAACGAGATCCTCAAGAAAGCCAGGCAGAAGGCAGACAAAGCCCAGAAGCAGGTTGACGACTGGATGGTCGAATCTCACTGGGATTCGGAAGCTCGTCAAGCCGTGGATGATATGGCGCGCATCGGGACGGGGGTACTCAAAGGCCCATTCCCCCAAAAATTCACCTACACCAAGTATCAGGATGGCAAATTGGTCAAGGTCGAGAAGATCAGACCGACATCGAAGAGGATCAGCGCCAGGAATCTCTTCCCGGATCCAGCCTGCGGAGAGAACATTCACAACGGCGACTATGTCTGGGACTGGGACGGGATTACCAAAAAGCGGCTGAAAGACCTTAAAAAGCTGACTGACTCGAAGGGCAGGCCAATCTACATCGCCGAGCAGATAGATTTGGTGCTGAAGGAAGGCCCGAGACAGGCCGACGTGGATTACAACGCGAATCCCGCCGTTGTTGATCCAAATCAAAAGGTCAAGCCGTTCCAAATCTGGTACTACTACGGCACCCTGGAAAAGGACGACATCGAGGCGGCCGGCTGTACCTGCGATGGAGACGATGATTCGTATTCCGTCATCGTGGCCATGGTCAATGACCACGTGATCCGGGCTGGCATGTCTCCGCTGGACAATGGCAAATTCCCGTTCGATGTGGCGCCGTGTTCGAGACGTGAAGGTCACTGGGCAGGGGTAGGCATCGCCAAAGACCTCGATGTTCCGTCAAAGATGATCATTGGCGCCAATAGGTCCATGCTGGAAAATGCCGGACTGAGTGCCAAGCCGATTATTGCACTGATGCAGGGGCTGCTGGTGCCGGCTGACGGGAACAACGTACTCTATGGCGGGAAGGTGTTTATCATCCCAAAGGGCACGGACATCACGGAAGCCAAGAACGCACTCTTCCAGTTCCAGGTAGAGAGCCGCCAAGAGGAGAATATGAACATCATCCAGTTCGCTCTCAAGATGGCGGAGAACGTGACTGGACTGCCGATGATCCTGCAGGGCCAGCAGGGACAGGCACCGGACCGCGTGGGCGTGGTGCAAATCCTCGACAAGAACGCGTCGACGGTAGCCAATCGAGTTACCAAGATGTACGACGACAACCTGCTTGAACCGCATGTCGGCGGGTATTACGACTGGCTGATGGAGTATTCCGAAGACGAGGAAATGAAGGGTGACTACACCATTGACGTGTTGCCGCCACCGGACATCGTTGCCGATAGGCAATCACTGATCGAGCTTTCGAAGGCGGCAGACAATCCCAAGGCGAAGGTCGACTTCTCGAAATTCTTTGCCGAACTTGCCAAGTCGAACAAATTTGACCCGACGCGGATTCAATACAGTGACGAGGAATGGGCGAAGATCGAGAAGCAGCAGCCAGCACCGCCTATCCCTGTTGCTGTTGCTCAGATTCGTGAGCAGGGGGCAACTGAACGCAAGGGCCAGGAAATTGAAGCAGAGAATAAGCGGCTTGGTGTGGAGTTGGCGCTTGAGAAGGAGCAGGCCGAACTTGATCGACAACTCGAACACTGGCAGACACAGATTCAGGCAACGCTTGATGCTGCCGATCTGGATGGTCAGCGCGGAATGAATACAGAAGACCGCAAGGCCGCCATCGCGCAAACGACGGCCAAGATCATGGCTCAGATTCGCTTGTCGATGGCTGCAATATCAGACGGGAAGGATCAGGCAGTCGCCTCGCACGAGGTCGACCTTTACAAGCACCGCAACCCGCCGCAAGTTCTAACACCCCCTAGCGAGCCTGCCGGAAAAGCCGCGCCGGGGTCTGCGTATCAGGCATAGGAGATGAGATGACCACGAAACAAGCCGTCCTCGTGATTTATGAGTCAGTCAATGGGCGTGATAACTGGATACCCAGGATGCCGGCAGAGCTGCCGGAATGGGTTCGCCACCCTGACATCATCGGTCGCCTTGTTGCCGGGCAGATGTGCATGGACCCGACCATTGGCGACAAGGGATCGAACTGGTATCGCGCCGAGCGCGTCTTGACTCCAGAAGAGCGGCGAGCCGAAGCCCGTCGCCTGAATCGGCAGCAGAAAAGGCTGGCAGCGAAAGCAATCTCCGGGCTGATGCCTGGATTGATCGTGCCTGGCGACCGCAACAGGTTGATGCACTGATGATCCTCGACCTGAACGATCTGCATTCGCAAACCTGGTCGAAGATTAAGGCGCACTTCACTGAGCGCCTACAGGATCACCGCACCAAGAATGATGGACGCCTCACCGAGAACGACACCGCGTATCTTAGGGGCCGCATCGCCGAGGCGCAGCATATCTTGCAGATGGGCGAAGATGAAGTGAAGTTGTTGAAGTTGTAATACCGAATTTGCACGGCCCTGAGTAACCAGGCCCGTCGATGGTAGCCGGCGAGAAATCCCCGGTATTGATTGTCCCGCTACGGCGGGCTTTTTATTTGGAGAACCAGAAAATGCCAGATGATGTCGTAATCGAGCCGCAAACACCCGAACAAGAACGCCAGTCAGCCGAAGCGGCCTTTGCCGCAACATCTGAAGCACCGCCTACCGATAAGGTAGCCGCTGCCGAAGTGCCGGAGGTAAAGGCTGTTGAGAATCCCACTGAGGCGGCGCCTGAAGTCAAGGAGCCCGACCCGTGGGAAGGCGTGCCCAAAGTTGTCCGCGAGAAACTTGAGGGCATCGATGGGAAGTTCGGTTCGTTCGACGCGCTCAGAAACGACATGAAAGCCGGCATCGGCAGAATCGCTGCAATCCAGGGCGAGCTTGCCGCGGCAAAGGCATCGGCCAAAGCCACAGACAACGCACCGACCGCAGCCCAGATTGACGAGGCATCAAAGAGCCTTGAGAAATGGGACGAGTTGAAGGCGGAGTTTGAAGATTGGTCATTAGGAATTGACGAACGGATTGCCGAGAGAAACGCCGCCTTGCGCGCCGACATACTCAAGCAAGTCCCGCAGGTCGATGTGGATGGCATCAAGGAATGGACTGGTAAATCAATCCAGGAATCCAATGCCATCACCCGTGAGCTTGTCCGGCTGGATAACAAATATCCGACCTGGGATGAAGACACGAGAAGCGAGAAATTCGTAGCATGGAATGCTGCGCAACCGCCGGAAATCCAGGCGCTTGCTCAATCGAACAATTCACGCGATGCATCCAAGATGCTCGATCTGTACTACGACCATCTAAAGAAGGAAGCCAAGCGGGAAAAGAACCAACAACGACTGGAATCGGCAATACCCGCACAGGGTACGCCGGGGCCTATCACACAAACCCCGTCTGACCGAGAAGCAGCCGAAAGGGCATTCGCGGCAGCATAGCAAGGAGCAATTATCATGAGTGGAGTTACCTATAACGACCCCGGACAGAGACGCGGTACTATCCTCGGTCAAGTCATCAAGCACGCCCTGTTCGTTTCCACGCTGGAAATCTCCGGCGAAGTCTGGAAACAGCCGTTGCACATGGGCGATACCGTCATCTTCCGTCAAGTTGTGCCGTTTGGCGCGACCGCTGCGGCGCCTGACGTTTTCTCAACCACGGCTGCGGCCAACTTGATTCAAGAAGGCAACACGCCGGCCGCCGACACCTTGAAAATGCTGGACACGACCGTCCAAGTCCAAAAATACGGCTGTCTCTACACCTACACCGAACGCCAGGCCAACCTCGGGGAAGACCCGATGCCGGACTGGATGACCGAGCAGGTGGGCGAACGCCTGGGCCTGGTGCGTGAATTGGTCTATGGCGCCGCACTACAAGGCTGTACGAATCGCTTCTACGCCGGCGGCACGACCCGCGCGACGGTGGATGAGGTCTTAACTCTGAACCTGCTGGACAAGATCACCCGCAGTCTTCGCGGGAATCACGCCCAGTTTGTCCGCAAGACCATGAAGTCGAGCCAGATGTACGGCACGGTTTCCTTGGCGCCGGCCTTCCTGGACTTCACGCACACGGACGCACAGCGCGACATCGAGCAGATCGCCGGTTATGCGCCGGTTTCGGATTATGGCCAGCAAGAGCGGGTTCATGAAATGGAACTGGGCAAAGTCGGCTCGCACCGCTTCGTCGTATCTCCGGACATTCCGAAGTTCATCAACGCCGCGACATCGGGAACCCTGGGCAATCTGAAATCGACCGGCGGCACGTACGCCGACGTGTATCAGTTGTTCACCATCGCCAAGGACGCATGGGGCCATACGGCATTCCGCGGCCTGGATGCGGTCGACTTCAATCACATTCCTTGGAACAAGAAGGAAAAGGTCGATCCGACGGGTGAACGTGGCTATGTGTCCGGCACGTTCTACGACGCGGCTGTCGTGACTCGCCACGGCCAAATGGCCGCCACCGATTTCGCGGTCACGAATCTGTAAACCACTGGGCGCGGCTTAATCTCCGCGTCCATCACATAAAGGAAACCTATCATGGAACCCAATGTTTTAGCAGGAAGCACTTTTTGCAATCTCGATTGCGCCCTTGCGGCGGGATCGACTACAACCCTCACCCTGGGGGTTGCGCCTTACTACTGCATTCGCGGTAAGGCGAAGACTCAGGCGGCCGTAAGCGCAGTTCAACCGAGCATCATTGACCTGGTGACTGGCGTAACGATGGAAGGCATTGCGCCGGGGTACGGGGCGGTCATTCTGGTTGGCGCAGGGGCAACCGAATCGACCACGCTCAGAATGGTCCAGGGGCCGCAGCAGGAACTTCAGGCCGACACCGCCGCATATACCCCGGGCGACTTCATGACTCCCCCGCAGTTTCCGGGTGTGCCGGAGGACTTCTGCCCGTTCGGGTATGTGGTTGTCCAAGTGGCGACGGACTACACGGCCGGCTCGACCTACATCTTCGGGTCGAGCAACGTCACGGCGACTGGCGCGCAAAACTCGGCGGCCACGGCACACAAGAATACCTTTGTGTCGGTGATGGTTATGCCTGATCGCCCTCAGACCTCTTAGCCCAATAGCAACCCAACCAGGCCCACCCTCTTAGCCCAATAGCAACCCAACCAGGCCCACCTAAGACGCGGGCCTTTTCATTTCAAGACAACCATAGGAGCAATTGATATGCCAAGATTGAACCCCGCAGAAGTCGCAGCGGCGCTACCGGCGCCGTCCCGCACCGCAAAGCAGCTTGCGAATGATGCACGCATGAAAGCAAATCCCATCGGGAAGCGCACAAAGAAAAAGACATCGGCGCCGGCAAAGCCTGCCACGCCAGAATTCTACGTCCACAAGAATCTGCTCGGCCCGGATGATGTTGATCCGGCAGAGATGCGCATCGACATATCCACATCAGGGGAAGCGATGGCGACCATTGCCGACATCGAGATCGTCTCCCCGGAGAAGATGCAGAAAAAGGCTGAGAACGAAGCCTACATGAACGAGATGGTGGAGATCGAGATCGAGGGATCAGAAGACCCCAATGCCCCGCTGTTCGTCGGCCCCTTCGGCCACAACGGAACCAACCAGTATATCAGGCGTGGCGTGCCGCGACTCGTAAAGCGCAAGTTCCTGTACGCGGCGATCGCTGCGAAGGTGGCCAGGCTGGTCAGTGCGTTCGGCAAAGACGCGAACGGTTTGGAATACAACCGGCTGGAAGGCCCGAAGCTGGGGACTCATCGAGTCGTCATCATCAACGATACGCCGCGCGGTCGTGAGGACTATCGGCGCTGGCTACAGGAAGCCTAACATGGCGACATACCTTGCCCTCTGCCAGAAGTTGAGGCAAAACTGTAGTGATTCTGGCACGGGGCCATCGGCTGTCGCAGGGCAGTCGGGAGAATTGAAGCGTTACGTCGACTGGGTGGCCGACGCCTGGACGGCGATCCAGAATGACAATGAATTCTGGAAGTGGATGCGAAAATCCTGCTACTGCGACACAGTCGCCGCCGACGGTGCCTATGCTTATACCGATTTCACGGACACAGTGTCATTGGCGGCCATCGCCAGGTTCTCCCGCTGGTACACAGGCAGGAACCAATTCAAATGCTACCTTTCATCCGGCGGAGTTGCTGGCGAGTATTTCTTGCAGTGGATGGAATGGGAAGACTTTAAGTTCATTTACCGCAAAGGAACTCAGACGGACGGTCAGCCGGTGCATTACTCGGTTGATCCGACGCAAGCAATCGTTCTCGGCCCGATCCCAAGCGCCGTATATCGTGTAAGTGGGGATTATCAAATCGGCCCGCAGACGCTTTCCGCCGATGGTGATATTCCTGAAATGCCGACTCGCTTTCATGACTTGATCGTGTATGAGGCAATGGCGAAGTACGGCGGCAACCGTGTCGCAGTCGAGGCCATGGTGAGGGCAAACGCAGAAGGTACGCCATTGCGCGCCGCACTTGAACTTGACCAACTCCCACGCATGAGACTTGGCCGCGCATTAGTTTAACAGTCCCCGCTTCGGCGGGGTTTTTGTAGCAGTACCGGCTCGTGAATGTTTCTCTGGCCGAATGTATTAAAGGAGAACGAAATGTCTGAAGCAATCCGACAGTTTATCAACAGCATTCCCAGCAACAAAACAGCCTTTGCCCTGCGCAAAGTCTACGACTTGGCCTTCCCAAACAACCTGGATACCGCACTGACGGCGAGTGTGACTCAAACGCAGGCTGGCGCCCTGGTACTCAGGGGTGATTGTGTGTTCCATGAGATCACGACAAGCGCCACAGCGGGCAATGCGGTTTCCCTACCATACCCGAAGCAAGGCATGTTCCACTTCGTCAAGAATTCCGCAGCAGCCAACGCCATTCAGGTCTATGCGGCAACGCCAGGCACGATTGAGTCTGTCGCGACGGCGACGGGTGTAGCGCAAGAGCATGGCGATGGGGTGCTGTACTTCTGCTTGATCGATGGAAACTACATCCGACTTGGCGGCATGCAGGCGACGGAAGCCTTCACCACGCTTTCGGCAACGACCATCAGCATGAACGACGGCGGCTATGTTGATTTCTCCAATGCCGCTGTAGCTGCTGCCGGCAACGGACAGTCGACATATACCGTTATTGCCGACCAGATCAACGCAGTAACCGGTGCCGACGGCACCAAAGGCGTTGCGTTGCCGGCCGCTTCCGCTGGACGGGCGGTTTTTGTTGTCAATACAGACCAGACGAATACGCTCAAGGTGGCCCCGATCAACGCAGGGAATGACACGATCAACTCCCTGACCGCCGGCACTGGTGTATTCACGATGGGGCCGGCGCGGGCAGCTTGGTTCATTCCGACTTCCGCTACTCAATGGTACGTGACCGGGGATGCGGCCATTGTTGGAACGCCTACCGAGCAGGACTTGGATGGTTTGACAGCGAGTGCTACGGAACTGAACTACAACGACATCACCACGCTGGGCACTCTAGCGGCCAGTAAGGCATGGACTTCCGACGCGAACCTGGATACCGTCATGCCTACCGGCGGGCTGCTGACGGTTCAATCCGGTGGTGCCGTGACGATGAGTTCTGGAAGCACGACAACCCTTAGTGGTGCTGTCGTACAGGCCCCCGTCTTTGTCGCTGATGCCACTCCCTACGCTGTCCTGGCGGCTGATAGCGGTAAGCTCCACATCATCCTCGAACAGGCGAACACCATCACACTCAACCTCCCGGCTATCGCCGCAGGCTTGAGCTACAAGTTCGTCATGGGCGGGGTCGCCACAGAAGCTCAAAACTGGGTTATCGTCGCAACGACACCATCGTACTACAACGGCGGTGTGTCATGGGATGACTCGAACGCCGTCGCCTCTCCAGTCCCTGTTTATGCTAACGGCACGTCACATCTGACGCTGACAGCCACCACGCCTGAAGCTGGCACTGAGATTAACATCTTCAGTAACGGAACAGAATGGTTCGTCCATGGCGCGGTCTTCTCCACAGCCACGCCCGCCTTCACGTAATCACCAACCTGCGGCATAACCGAACTCTTCGCCGCCTAAGCGCGTCTTTCGCTTGGGAGGCGAAGATGCCAGAGGGGAAAATCATGGACGCCATACGTAAATCCACCGGAGATCAAAATGATTGACCAAGCCGCCACAGGCGCCAGCGTCAGCATGACGCCACAAGAGGTATTGAAGCTGACGGGGATGGGGTCGGTTCGCCTTGTGACGTGTCCTGACGGTCGGGTAATCGGCGGCATGGGATGTGTCGGCCTGGTCGAGCATGTGGGCGATACCGATCTTCAAGCGTTTATCGATGAAGTCAAAGCCAAGCATGCCGCATTGGTGGTTTTGGCGGACGCGCCGCCACCGGATAACCCGAGAGCCAATCTCTACACCTTCACCAAGATTTGATCCCATGATCAGCAAGCGCGACATAGCGAGGATGGGGCAGGCACAGAAGCCCATTCCCGCTATGATTGCCTGTGCCGGAGGCTGGGATGCGCTGACCCCGCCGCTTTTCATGAAGTCCGGTTTTGTGCGCGAGGTCCAGAACTGGGAATGCGACGTCAACCTGGGGTATTCCACAGTCACGGGATATGAGTGTTACGACGGCCGCCCCAGTCCATCGGCCGCCAGTTATTCAATCATCACCATCACGCTGACCGGAACAATCTCGGTCGGCGATACGGTAACAGGGGTTACATCTGCTGCAACCGGTGTTGTTATTGCGGCTGTCAGCGGGTCGATTGCGATAACCAAAGTCACCGGAACATTCGCATCCGGCGAAACGCTGAATGTCGCGGCAGCACCCCAGGCAACCACGACCTCGGCAGCGATTCTTGAAAGCGCATCGACGACACTGCTTCATGCGCAGTACATGAATCTTGCGGCCGATGAGTATCGGGCGGACATCGCGGTGCCTACCGGATCGGGAAGCAGTTTAGGCGGCGTGCGGTTCGGTGACGTGACCTACACGTTCAGGAACAATGCCGGCAACACCGCGACGGATATTTGGAAATCCACGGCATCGGGCTGGTCACAGGTGACGCTTTTCAATGAGGTCAGTTTCACGCTTGGGGGAGCCACTGCTCCGGCCGAAGGTTCGACTCTGACCCAAGGCGCCAACACCGCACTGATCAAGAGAGTCGTGCTGACATCTGGAACATGGGCCGGCAACAATGCGGCCGGCCGTCTGATCGTAACCACTCCCGCGCCCGGAGCTTTCGCCGCCGGTGCGGCAACAGTCGGGGCGATCAATCTCACACTATCAGGCGCACAAACCGCGATTACCCTGGCGAAAGACGGTCGTTACCAGTTCATCGTTGCCAACTTCGGCGGAAGCGTCAATACCAAGCGTATCTATGGGTGCGATGGAGTGAATCGAGGATTTGAGTTCGACGGAACGGTGCTTGTTCCGATCACCACGGGGATGACGACGGATGCGCCAAATCACGTCTATGCACACAAGAATCACTTGTTCTTTTCCTTCCTTGGATCGGTGCAACATTCTGGGCCTGGAACGCCTTATGTGTGGTCTGTGATTCTCGGGGCAACGGAAATTGCCATGGGCGATACCGTTAACGGGTTTCAAACACAGCCGGGTAGCGAATCGGTCGGAGCCTTGGCGATCTTCACCAGAAACCAGACCAGCATCTTGTACGGGACTGGCGTTTCAAATTGGCAATTGATCTCCTACCGGGCTGAACTGGGTGCCTATGCTTACACGGTGCAGGATGTGGGTTACACCATGTTCCTGGACGACCAGGGCGTGACCACGCTGCAAACTGCGCAAGCCTTCGGTAACTTTGCTCACAAGGCCGTCACAGAGAAAATCAAGACATGGCTCAATACCAAGCGGACACTCTCCGTTGATTCATGTGTTGTGCGGGACAAGAGCCAGTATCGCCTGTTTTTCTCGGATGGCTATGCCCTGTATGTCACATTCGACGGAACCAAGATCGTTGGGTGTATGCCAATCGTTTTCCCCAATGCTGTGACCTGGGTCTATTCATCTGAAGACTCGGACGGAACCGAGACAATTTTCTTCGGCTCGACCAACGGCATGGTTTATCAGATGGACAAGGGCACGTCTTTCGACGGGGCCGCAATTGAACACTACCTGACGCTGGCGTGGGACTTCTTGAAGACGCCAAGGCTCATCAAGAGATTCTTTGACTGCATGTTTGAAATCTCCGGGTCTGGATATGCCTCGTTCGTCTTTTCATACCTTCTGGGGTATGGGAGTACGGACATCGACCAACCGGCTGGGCAAACGGGAATCACAAGTTTTGCTTCTGGGAATTGGGACTCAGGCAACTGGGATACCGGGGTGTGGGATGGTCAAACGCTTCTGCCGTCCGTATTCGATATGCCAGGGGAAGGCGAGAATGTCTCGATCTCTCTCAGCGGAAACAGTGACTATTTCAAGAGTATTAAGCTTTCTGGGGCGGTAATTCACTACGCGCCGTGCAGAGAAAAACGAGGATAAGCATCATGGCTGACTACTTTACCGACACAAGCGTTCCAACCACAAGTTCCAGCCTATCGTCTTCTGTGATCAGATCCGTAATTGCAGCGATTGCCGCTGGATTGGCAAAGATCGCCGGCTACACCGGTAACGGCGGGAAGGTGGTCGTCATCAATGCGGGAGGGACGGCACAAGAGGCTGTATCGAGTCTGACCGTTGCCCAAGGTGGATCAGGTCGGGCGACAGGAACAACAGCCTATGCTCTGGTGGCAACAGGAACGACGGCCACGGGAGCACAGCAAACCCTGGCGGCCGGCGCGACTACCGAGATTCTGGTGGGCGGCGGGGCATCTGCATTACCAGTATGGACTGCTGCGACAGGTTCGGGTGCTCCGGTGCGGGCAACATCGCCGGCACTGACGACGCCTAATGTCGGTACGCCGTCAGCCGGAACGCTGACGAATTGCACCGGCCTGCCTGCTGCTGGGGTTGTAGGCACGGCGCTTGTTTCAGCAGCCATCGGAACCACAGTACAGGCTTATGACGCTGACCTAACGACGTGGGCTGGTATTACACCTGGAACCGGAGTAGCCACTGCCCTAGCGGTCAATGTCGGAAGTGCGGGTGCCCCAGTATTATTCGACGGAGCAGGTGGAACGCCCACATCCATCACCCTGACCAATGCAGGTGGAACTGCGGCGAGTTTGACTGCGGGAACCGCTTCGGCGGTAGCCGTAGGCGGAATTACAGGACTTGGCGCGAACGTCGGCACCTTCCTCGCCACGCCGACAATTGCGAATCTCAACACTGCGGTATCCGATGCAGACTTGGCGCCTATTGCCGTGCCATCTTTTACTACAACAATTGGTGTAGGCGCTGCGACAGCTGCGAACTCCGGCGCAGGCATCACCTTCCCTGCCACCCAATCCGCAAGCACAGACGCGAACACACTGGACGATTATGAGGAAGGAACTTGGACGGGCTCGCCGGTAAATCTCACAGTCGTTGGTACTCCGACGTACTCCGGTACCTATACAAAAATCGGCAGAGCGGTCCATATTAATTTGCGCGTCACATCTGATACCTCAACTGCCAGTACCGTTGACTCGACATACTTCGACGGATTGCCATTTACGGCAAGCGTCGACTCAACGATCACCGCTATGAATGTCCCGAACTCGGCGTCATTGGGGGTGTGTAGGATAAACAGCGCTAACAATAGAATGTACACCCCGACGTGGGGAGCAAGCGCCGCCGTAGTTATTTCAGCAACGTATTTTGTTTAAGGGGTCATCATGCCAAAACAACTTGTAGTAGAGCAAATCGAAGTCACCCAAAACGGGACGATTCAAATACGGATGCACAAACTCTCCGGTGAAGGCGACTTAATCGGAAATCATCGAACGGCAGTGCCTCCTGGTGGTGATGTTGCTGCTCAGTTTTACGCTGTCAATACTCACATGGCTACGGAAGGCTATCAAGCCGTATCCTCAGCCGATGTAGCGCGGGTGCAAAGCGTAGCCGATGCGGTATGTACCACCGAAGTGATCGCGGCCTATCAGGCATCAGCATGACACTCCCCATCTCAGTCGACCTCCGCCCGCAAGTTGATTTCGTTGAGGATCAGGGCTCGCTTGGCATATGCAACCCGTTTGCCAAACTCAAGGCCCTGCAAATCCTGTATGAACGGGATGGGGTTACGCTGAACCTCTCGGAGTTTTACCTGTACTACTACGCAAGACTGGCAGCTAACGCTCTCGGGAAAGAAGGGTCATCGCCAGAGCTGGCGAATGCAGTTCTAAAAACCAAGGGATGCTGTCTCGATGTCTCTTGGCCCTATGACGTTTCGAAAGTTGAAGTTCAACCGCCGTTAGAGCTGGACGCCGAGGCAGAGCGTTATCGCATCACCTCATCCGCAACGATGAACTGGGCTTACGGCGACCCGCTGGAGTGGGTCAAGAAACACTTGGCTGGTGGAAAGCCTGTCACGTTGATGATGCACATCAATGGCGACTTCAAGACGGCGGCGGGGGATTGCAAGGACTGGAGAAAAACCACATGGACAATCGGGCAGACCGATGAAGCTGCTCACGAGGTCGTAGGAATCGGCTATGACGACAGGGTACAGATGCTCCTGTTTCAGAATTCCTGGGGGCCAGGCTGGGGGGATGGCGGATTCTTCGGGATGTCCTACGCCTATTTCATGAATAGCCGCGTGGCGAGTCTGACAGATTGCATCACGGGGTTCGGCGGGGCTTTACACCCGGCTCCATTCACTCCGCCTGAGGAAGTGCTCGAGTGGTACTGGGAAGTCTATCGCCGCGACGTGACCGACCCGAATGATGAGGGCGTTCAATACTGGTCGAAAAATCCCGAGGGCAAGCGTAAGTTCTTGCAAATTTACCTTGAGAATGTCACGCAAACGATCAACGATTTATTGCAGCAAACATCGCCGCCATAGACGCGGGGGAGGGAATGTCACCATGAATGAAACACAACTGCTGTTCATCGCAGCATCACTCGTGTCAGTTATGTTTGGATTACTTTGTACCATTCTCGGATGGACAGGATCTAGAATGAGCACAAAGATCGACGCACTTTCGGAGCGGATAAGTAGCATGGCCGCTGAACTTCACGAGAAAGTCAACGGAATCGACAGGCGAGTAACCAGAATTGAAACCCGTTGCGACGTGACGCATAACGGACATATGGAAAGCCGTGGTTAGGTGATGAGAACCGCCGATGCCGTCCTGCTGCTGCTGGGCCTGGTGCTGGCCTGGTCGTTTTACCGGGCGCACCTTGATAAGACCAGCGTGATAAACCTTTTCGATTTGGTCATGGACGGTGGCAGGCTGTCGAAAATGTCGTGTGTGTTTATGGGGGCGTTTGCAGCCCTGACTTGGATAATGATTCGTCTCACGCTGGACGGCAAAATGACCGAAGGATTCTTCACGGCTTATGGCGCAATTTGGGTCGCGCCTTTGGTTGCAAAACTATTCAGCCCTGCGCCGACGCCCGGGACAACGACGATCACGGATACCAGCAAGACCACGACCAAGACGATTGAGGACGCGAAATGATAACCCTTGATGACCTGCATGTTATTTGCCCTTCGGTGAACCAAGCTCGAATTGAACCGTTCGTTGACCCACTCAATGACGCGATGCACGAGTTCGATATAGACGCGAACACTGAGCGGGAAACGGCTTTCCTTGCTCAGATTTGCCACGAATCAGGGGGGTTCTATTATGTCAGAGAACTTGCATCAGGCGACGCCTATGAAGGCAGATCAGACCTCGGCAATACTGAACCAGGCGACGGGCGAAAGTTCAAAGGGCGTGGGCTTATCCAGATCACAGGTAGATCAAACTACGCGGCTTGCGGAGATGCGCTCGGCTTGGATTTGTGCGACAAACCTGAGTTACTTGAACAACCTATTGCCGCTTGCCGCAGTGCAGGGTGGTTCTGGCATAAGCGGGGACTAAATGAGTTGGCCGACGCCGGGGACTTCCTCCACATCACCAAGCGAATCAATGGCGGGACGAACGGATGGGAAGATCGGCTTGCTTACCTGAAACGAGCGCAGAAGGCTCTGGCATGAATCACGGGCGCTGCCTGTCATGGCAACGGGAAACCGGGCGCCCGACCTTTTGAGGAGTAGGGAGTGAAACAACTATCATTGCGCCCTTACAACGGAAAATTGTTCATAGCCAAATCAAGGCGTGAATATGAAAAGGCGCACGAGAAGCTTTTCAATAAGCCCGACATATTGCAGTGTAACCAAGCAGGTCGATTTAACGGGGGCGAAGGAAAAGACGGACGCTGGACTTATTTGATCTGGGCAAAGGAAACACCGCAACTAGTGCATGAGTTGGCGCACGTTGTGTTCCACACATTCGAGCGATGTGGAATTGACCCTAAGAATGACTTAGGTGAAGCCTTCTGCTATATGCTGTCGCAGTTACTAATTGACGCGCAAAGGAGTAGATGATGGGCCGTACATTATGGTTAGGAAAGCTCGCAGTAAGCGCCGGAATAACTGAGCGCGGAGATAACGGAAGCAATCCGCCATGGATGGGTTTTTGCTATGGTTCATGGTTTCCCCGCATGTGGTGGAACGGCGGCAGGTTCATGCGGCGCGAGGTTGTTGATGTTGGCTGGAGTTGGCTCTGTTTCCACGGGAGTTGGACATGGTGGTCTGGTGGTGAAAATTGGTTTTGGAAATTGCCTTTGCCGAAAGGGAGTAGATGATGGGATGGCTTACTAAGCTGGCCGGCGGCATCACCGGCAACCCGATGCTGTTAGTATGGCTTACGGCTGGCGCATTGGCCCTTGGCACGGTGAGCGGGGGCGGGGTGGCATGGAAGGTACAGGGTTGGAGATTGGACGCTGTACAGGCCGAATTTGATCATTTTCGTGACGTTACGAAATTGATCGGTGAACAGGCCCAGAAGGAAGCGAAGGATACAAACGATCTACATCAGAAAACTTTGGAGGATGTCAGTCATGCGTGGGAAAAAGAACTACCGATTGCTCGGAATAATGCCGTTGCTGCTTACCTTGCCCGTCATCCTGTGCGGGTGCTCGTCAAACCCAGTGCCAGTTGCGGTGATTTGCCCGGAACCAGTGTTGATCCCAAAGGCTCTGATGGAACCCGCCAGGAACAAATGGCTACTCAACAAGCCTGCGAACTCGACACCAAATTTGTGAGCGACTGCGCCGAAGACGCATTGAAGGTTGGGGCGTTTCAGGACATTGTGATCCTGAATAAACTGACGGTAAAGTAACTGGAGAAACATCATGGCTACAGCAGCGGAAATTACAGGCATCTACACGAAAAACGGTCGAACGAATGTCGATCCCGAAGGTATGGCCTACTGGCAGACACGTCCATTATCCGAGTTGGAGAATGCTTTCGCCACAGCTACGCCCCAGACGATGGCAAACGCCGCGAAGATGGACCCAGGCTACATTTCCCCCGAAGTCAAATCAAACTACGGCACTTTGTTCAATCGCACCGGTGATCAGATCGATACGACTGGAGGGAACTACTGGACTCAACAAGGGTTGATCGGTGCGAACCTGACCGATGCCATGAAAGCGTCAGCCGATCAGATCGCTAGTGAAAATCCCCCGGTCCCTGGGCAAGCCACATCGAACTACTTTTCAGACGGTGTAGGCTTCGATTCACAAGGCCGGCCAGTATCCAATACCGTCAAAACACCACCGGTCACGCCGTTAGGCGGATCCGTCCAAGACAACGTGCCGGCGACCTACGGATACACGGCGGCACAAGCTACGCCCGCAGCGGCGACATCCACGGGCTACAAATATGGTACAGCGGAGAGCACTCCAATCACCGGAGTTGGTGGATATGATCCAAGCAAGGCGACAGCCTCAACCCCGGATGCCGTCGGTTACAAATCGGTTGGAACCCAATCGCAAGGCTACACGGCGACCCAGCAAGCCCCAGTCGTCAATGCCGACCTGGCCACAACGACACTAAATCCTGAAACCGATACGGTTGAGGGAAGAATTCGCGGCCTGATCGCATCAAACAATCCGCTGGTGATTCAGGGCAACGCCGCGGCGGCCGAAGAGATGAACGCCAGAGGATTGAGTAATACCACCATGGCGCTTGAAGCTGGGCAGAAGGCGCGAATCGCATCAGCGCTTCAAATAGCCAGTCCTGACGCGGCCGCTTACCAAGCAGCAAGAGCGCAGAATACGGCCGAAGGAAACACGACGAACCGATTCAATGCCGGGAACGCCAACACGGTCAATGCGACCAATGCCGGACTGATCAACCAAGCAAGCCAATTCACGGCAGGGGCGGCGAATACCGCTTCACTGGCCAGCGCGCAGGCAGAAAACCGGGCGCTTGAGCTGACCAGCACGGCTATCAATAGCATGAGGGATTCAAACGCGCTGCGCTCAACCAACATTTCACAAGTCAATGCCGCTGCCGAAAACGCCGCAAAGGCATTGAAGGCATCCGCAGAAAACGAGGCGATATTCCGAAACGCAGCCAACAAGATCAGCGTATCCCTTGCCAATGCCGGGTATGAAAACGCTGCTGCCGCTTTCGGTGCGGCGGCGAACAACGCAGTCAGCGAGAATAATGCGGCCAGGGCACAGCAGACCTCGGTGGTCAATGCCAATGCAAGTAACGCAGCAGCAGCGGCCAATGCAGACGCGCAGAACAAAGCCGGAATTGTCGCGGCCAGTCTGCTGAGTTCCGAAACGATAGCCAAACTCGACTCAGATACCAAGGTAAAACTAGCCGACATTCAAGCCGGTTATCAAACATTGATTCAGGCCAGTGGTGCTGCCTCAAGCATGTCAAACACCACCATGAATGAACTGAACAAGATTACCGGTGATCCAACACTTTCGCCCGCGATGCAGACGGCCAAGTACAACGCCACGATTGACAACTATAACTCGATGATGAATCTGATAGGAAGCATCAACGGTGTAGATTTAACGGGCTTGCTGACCGTTCCGAAGATCGCATAGGGTAAAAGATCATGACTCCGCAGGAATATCTTGATGCCGTCAATCAGAAGATCAACACGGCCCCCGCAGATGCAGGCACGTATCGGGACGAAATGGGGAACGAATTCTCTTTATGGAATGGGCCAGAGACGAACCCGAACGCAACGCTTGAATCTGAATTGGCGAAGTGGAGAAATCTCGATACCTCGATTGATCCGAATTACTTCGGAGTGTTCTCTGCTCCACAGAAGTATTTTAAGCAAGGACAGTTTGATCCTGGATCGTCCACTGCTACCCCAGAGGTTTATGCGCAGTACCAGAACAGAATCGCGGCAGATCAAGCCCCAAGCGGATTCGACAAGATTTTTGATGTGGCTCTGCCCATGGCTATTGCAGCTTTTGCGACGGCTGGAGTGGGAGGATTAATAGGGGCGCCAGCGGCAACGGGAACCGCAGCAGCGACCGGGACGACGTTTGAAACCGCATTGACCAACGCGGGAATCGCCGCAGGAAAGAATGCCGCGATACAGTTTGCGATTACCGGAAAGGTCGACCCAAAAGGATTGATCGGCGCAGGACTAGGGGCTGGGGTTGCCAGTTACCTTCCCACAGTGGACGGTATCGGCGCTGCCGGAAATGCTGCGCTGAAAGGCGCAACATCAGGCGGAATCAAAGCCGCCGTGACTGGCGGTGACGTTCTGAAAGGCGCTGCATCCGGGGCGGTATCAAGCGCAGTCGGGCCGCTTGCGAAGGATTTTGCCAAGACGACATTTGACACGAACAGCAATGCAATATCCGGTGGATTTGCCGGAGCAATTACCGGGTCTATTCAAGCCGCCATCTATGGTCAGGACATTGGCAAGGGTGCGTTAGGTGGTGCGATTGCCGGTGGTGTGGCAGGCATTGCCACCGACAAGTTCGGTGCGACCGGCACGACGGCTGGACTTATCGGCACGGTAGCGGGATCTGCGGCAACCAAGACGGATCAAGCAGATTCAGTAGTGCCGACAAAACCAGTCACGGTTACACCAACAGCGCCGAGCGCATTTGTCCCAAGTTTCGCGGCCGTTCTACCGCTCGAATACCAATCGCTTTCAAGAGACACAATCGATTACGCTGCCCGCGGGCAGAATCTAAGGGGTGCATAAAATGGACGACAATACCGAAGGTCTAAGTCAGGATCAACTAGACTGGTTCAACTCCGACAAGGGGCAGGAATATCTGACTTCCGCAGGAATTGACACGTCCGACCCCGCAATTCAGGAAATCATGTACGGTGCCGGCCAAGCGAGTGGTTTCTTTGCCGAGGGGTCACTGAAATTGAGCGATGAGTTATCGGCGCCAAGTGACGCGACACCGGCAGAAGGGGCGCAAAGTTTTGCCCCCCTGGGCGGAATCAAAACGACCCCGGAACAGTTGAATAGTGGAAGCAAAGGCCCGCTAGATTCTCTGATGGGATGGTTCGACAAAGCCAAGCCCGACACGAAAGTATCCATCATCACCGGCCTGCTTTCGGGAATGTTCAACTACGGTCAGAAGCAGCAGGTAGCAGATGCCGCTACGAAGAACGCCGATACGTCCGCATCCAAGGTAGCATCTGACAACGCGTTCCGAAACCAACAACTGGCGAATGCGTCAGGGCTGATCGGCAGCAATCTCGGGAAGTCAGGCTACAAACCTCAATACCAAGACCTTCTTGCAACACGTCGCACTCGCGGAGTATAACCATGGACATGCCCATCCAAGACTCAACAGTCAACCAAGACCAGGCAGAAGCCGAGAAGATTGTCCTTGCCGGCATGAAGATCATGTACGACAAGAACGTCTTTCCAAAATTCATTGCCGGCTTTAAGCAGGGAGATATTTCTTTGTCCGACATGCTCGCCTCTCAAGCCGCCGGGCTCATCAAGATCATCGATGACCAAAGCAAGGGGTCAATACCGAAAAAGATCATTGTTCCAGCGGCAACGATGCTGATGATCGAGATGGTGGATTTTTTGACCAAGGCGAAGATGGCGAAGCCGACCAAGCAAGACATTTCCGATGCGCTAAAGAAACTGACCATGATCATCCTGAAGGTGTATTCAGATCAGGCCAAACAAGGGGCACAGACAGGACAGACGCCGCCACCTGGGGGCAATCCTGATGCGCTTAGTGAAGGCGCAATGCGAGCCGCACAGGCGCAGCCAAGAGGGTTGATTGGCGCTAACATGGGGAGAATGTGACGTGGGCCTACTCGGTGCAATTGGAGCTGGAATAGCGGGCGCTGCGGATAATGTTGGCGCGATTTCAATGATGCAGATCAAGGCGGATATTGAGGAAGAGAAACAGCAACGGCTGGCGGAATCGGCGAATTTGCGTGCCCGTGGGAATCTCGACTACGCGGCTAACTTGGATCTTGAGACAGATCAGAAGAAATTCAAACAAGGATTGTTGAACGCGCCAGAAGTCCGTGCCGTGAAGGTGGCCGATGAAACCGCTGTCGGTGATGCCCGCGCTGGTGTTGAAGAAGGCTCTAAAGAAAGAATCGCAAAGAGCGCCCTGGACTTTCAGACCAAGAATATCGGACTCATTGCATCAAATACGAAGGCGATTGCAAGGGCAGGTCATATATCTTCCCCGGCAGATGCTCTCGCCACTTACCAACTGGACAGGGCGAAATTGGTCGGAAACGCACAAGACGCTCTTGCCGCAGCGACAAAAGCTGGCGATGAGGTTTCCATTGGCGCATCAAGGAAGGCGCTTGCCGCACTCACATCAAAGGGAGAAGACCCCAAAGACGCCGCTACGCTAATGTCTGCAAGCCAGGCTTACGCAAGGGCATCAAGTGCGGAAATGGACGAGACAGAGAAAAAGCGCCTGATGGATCAGTCCATACGTTTCGGTGATTTAGCCTTGGAAAAGATGAATGTCGAATCTGGCGGTAAGCAATCTACGCAGCCAACACAAGCAGAAATAGATGGACTTAAGGCGCGCGCTAAGAATCCCGCTGCTGTAGCCGCATTTAATCAGAGATTCGGCGCAGGTACAGCGGATAAGATACTGACGCCAAAATCTGAAGCAAAGCTACCAACCGAAAATGAAACACGCCGCGCTGCCGAAGAGGTAACGCAAAAAGAGCGACTTGCCAGGATAGCCGAAGAACAGCGTGCGCGTGACGCTAGATATGAGGCAAAGCTGAAATCGGAAAGGGATGTGGAAAAGGCTAAAGACGACGCAAGAAAGGCTGAAGTTGCCGCCTTCCAAAAACGAGGCGGCGTAAATCCAACATCACGGTGGTATCCGGGTAAATAAAATATCATGGCTGAATCATTGTTTTGGGATGCTTTCGACAAGGAGCAATCGTCTCCCGCTACTGCGGATATGTGGGCCGAGTTTGATAAATCACAACCAGGCGACATGTCGAGCGGCTTCAAACGCTCATTCGCCCAAGTCCCGGAACTCGCCTATGGCACGGCTGCGCTTGCGGCGATGTCTGCCGAAAAGATATTCGGCGAAGGCGGACTATCGACCACGGCCAAGGATTACTTTGCCAGCAAGTATGCGGAAAAGCAGCAAGCCAACCAGCAATACGCGCCTACTGTCGAATTCACGGATGCTTGGGACAATCTTGGTGCCGACCCGGGCAAGATGGTCGACTGGATTCAGGACTCTGCGGGCTATGTCGTCGGACAGGGATTGCAGACCGTTCTGACTGGTGGAATAGGGGCGCTGGCCGGCAAGATGACTTTGGGAACGGTGGTAGCCGGATCGGCGGCAAAAGCTGCCGACAAGATGGTTGCCGAAGAAATCGCAAAACGCGGATTGCAGGGTCTAGCTGCAAAGCAATTTGCCGAAGCTGCTCTACCGACTGCTGTAGCTGAAGCATCCAAGAGACTCACGACCGCCCTGGGCGCTGGCGTCGTGCTGACCGGTCAGAATCTCGGCATGGAAGCAGGTGACATCTACGGCGGACTGACCGAAGAGGCCAAGAGGACCGGAAAGGAAATCACTGGGGCTGATCTGGCTCGAGCATGGGGATCGGCGGGCGCTGCCGCAGCGACTGAAACGCTGACCGACATGCTTGGACTTGGCGCTTTGACTGGACGCATCAAGATCGGCGGCAAGGCCATGCAGGAAATGACTGGCATTGGCGGAAGGGCTGCGCGAGGCGCAACTGCCGCTGCTGTCGGTATGCCCCTGGAAGGCGGGCAGGAATACATTCAGACCGGACTCGAGCAATTCGGCGCCGGCCGGCCTATGGATACCCCGGAAGCAGCCAAAGAACGGATCAATGCCGCCGCCGTGGGAACACTTGGCGGCGCCATCATGGGCGGCGGTATTGGTGCCGTGCAGGGCGCGCAACCCGCCGAAGTTCGCCCGATACCACAATCTTCGCCACCACAGACCCTCGACCAAACAATCCAAACCGTCACGTCACAGCCTACCGTAGTCGCCGCAACCGAAGAAATGGATCGGCAACTAGAGCGGCAATTCGGCACCTTATCACAGGGGAAGACAGGCTTCGGGCAATTAGATGAATTCTCTACCTTACTGGATCAAGAGCGCGAGAACAAAGAACAACGCATGGGATTGATACAGGGAGCGCAGGAACGAACTCGGCAATTGCAGTTCGATTCAGGTATTGAGTCGGCAGACGCAAGGGTAACGGGGGCGAGAGAAGCGGAAACCAGGACTGCACGCCTGAGCTTGCTGGATACCGTCTACGCAAACCCGAAAGAAAAAACTCCGGCAAAGACATTTTTGGCACGCTTGGAATCTGAATTCCCAAATAACCCGTCGCCAACACCTGAAGAAAAGTGGCTGATCGCCAATCGGGAGCATGCCTACCAAGCCTTCCACGGTACGCAAGATACCGTGCCATCTTTACCGAACGAGATGGATCCGAACCTTGTCCCGGAACGCAAAACAAAAGGTGTGAATCGCCCACTCGCCCCGTGGCAGGAAAAGTTACGCGCGGCCATGGAGCAACGTAGATCAGCTATCCCTGCCCAAGATGCCATCGACGCAGAGATCGCCTCGCCTGCGCCCGGAATTCAAGCCGTAGCCCCTGAAACGCCTATTGTTCAATCACAGGAGAACGCCCTTGTTACGCCCGCCGAAGCCGTCCAAAATCAAGTGCCCGAAGTGCAACAAGCGCCACAGCCCGCAAAGGCCGTGCCAGGGGTAGCGGTAGAACCATGGAAGCTAACTCGTGATGAATTTATTGCGCAGGGGAAGCGAGATAGCATTTATGCCTCAGGTCTTGACAAAATTGGCCTGGGCATAATCGGCGTACCTGAAGAACAGCAGAGACCGGACTATCTAAATTCAGCAACACTCGTGTCGCCGCGCAGTGACTCTCCGTGGATTGCAGCGGTGCAGAGATATAAGGCATTAGGCGGCGGAACGTATTCTGATTGGGCGAGAATGGCGATCATTGAGAAAGCCATTGCAGATGGAAAGCGGGTTCCCGATTCGGTACTTTCAGATTACCCAAAATTGAAAGAAGAGGTAGCCAATGTACCGCCGCAAGAGATACCGAACGCGGGGATAAGCGCGGAAAGCCCGGCGGCCCAACGCGCCCCCATTACGAATCCAACTGTCAAGGATTCCTTAACAGTTGCCGCGCCTGTTTCCGGTGATGCCGTTGCGGGGAAGGTCAATATCAAATCCGCCAAGACCGGACAACCATTCCAAGCCAGGTTGATGCGCGGCCAAGGGCGCGAAGATTCTCCTTATAATCCGCTGGTGCCGCAAGAGGGCATATTAGGCAGTGGTCGTTACACCACCGGCGATATGGAGTTTGCCAAATACTTCGGCGCCAACATCACTGAGCATGACGTTAATTTAAGCAACCCATTGGTTATTGATAACGATGTCCAATGGCGAGCACTGACAAAGCGCGCCGGATGGGAATTCCCGAATCCGATCAGCATTACCGGCGATACAACAAAGGCCAGCGTCGACATCGCTAGACTGAGGAAAATCATTGTTGGTGATGGGCATGACGGCGTGATCGTCAAGGTTCCTGAACGCGAATCGGAAGGCAAGACAATGCAAAATGTCTTCGGTGCCGATCAGGTAATCGAGTTCAACCCATCCACGCCCCAACCGAACCCTGAGCAAAGCAGCAACCAGCCTGTAGCCGAAATAAACCTGGGCGAAAACATTCCGCCCAATGAAGTTGGCACGCAAGTTGCCCAAGTAGGGACGTTCACCAAGAGAGAAAAAGGCGGCTACAACGTCACAGGCTACTCTGAGGAAGTCATGCGCGCCGCCGTCGACAAGGTCGGCATCAAGGGTGCCTACATTGGAAAGAACGGCAGTACCGTACTCCCAAAGAGCGCCAATATCGACGCCCTAAAGGATGCCCTTGGCGTGCCGTTACCGCCGGCTCGTGAGGTAACGTCACGAGGCCCGGTTAAGCACGACCCGACAGAACTATTCGGTGCCATCAGAAAGATGGGGGGGATTAGTTCAGAGTACGCGCTGTCGATGACAGGCGAGTCTGATCCGGCAAAGATGAAAGGTATCCCTCGTGGGGTATTTCAAGACGGTGGGCAATCCCCTGACGAGGTTACAAGAGCGTTAAGCGAAGACTACCATTTTGAAATTAAGCCTGACGACATAAACAGACTGACCGAACTGATACGACAAGCATCGGCAGACAAAAAGTCCCCTGTTGTTTCCATGCCAAGAATGGAACGTGAAGCTGCCGAAAACGAAGAAAAGGCGTACCGCCAGCAAATATACGAAGCCGCCGCCGCGTTTGAGGTTAAAACAGTTGGCGTAAAGTTTACCAAGATCGAGGAAGAGGTTCGCAAACTGCAAGCAAACAAGATTCAGGCAGACGAAGATCGCCTTGCCGCCGAAGAAGAAGCGGTCTATGATAAAGTATTGGCAGTGGCGTATCAGGAATTGGGTGATGATGCCGTTCAGAATGAATTGGAAGCACTCGCTACCCAATACTCCGATGCCAGCGCCAGGGTGTATCAAGCCGCTGCCGTAACCCATTTTGAGGGACTGATCAATGCCGCACAACTTGCACAAAGCACTCCAAAGTCTGCCGAAGGAAAGGCAGGAATACCTGCTGAACCTGGCGGCAAGACGCCTGGCGATGGAGGAAACATCGAGACGCCGGGGTTCGCCCTCTCCGCTGAAACCCCGCAAGACGTTCGCGCTCGAGAAGAAAAGCTAAAAGCCGCTCATGCGCTGGAAGTGGCGCAAGCCGCCGCTGCTCGACGCGAAGATAGATCCAAGCAAAACAAGGCCGACAAGGAACGCCGCGCCGCTGAAGTCCTGAAGGAACGCGAAGCAGCCAAGAAGAAGGAAGTCGACGCAGCCGCGCAAAACTTCGCACTTGGACAGGAAGCACCCGCCCCGGTAGTCAAGAAAGTCACGACTGAAGAAGGTATCGGCCAGGGCGATCTGTTGGCTGCGAAACCTGATCCAGTAATCGAGGCCAAAAAAACCCTTGACGCCGCTGGCATAACCGGCACCGACCGCACCACCACGATAGCCGCAGTACGCCGTGGCGATCTGACGGCAGAGGATGTTGCCGAGGCGCATCCGGTAGCGCAAACACCACGCCAGATATACGACGCGGCTCTTGAGACGTTCAGGTTGGCATCGCAGAAGTTTACAGCTTTCCGCGATGATTACAGGGCACAGCGGACCGATGAACCCATGCGAATTACCGATGCTGAGTTCCTTGCGGCCAAGGCTGAATTTGATAAGGCCGGAGAAATCGCTGACGCTGCTGAAGTTAAATTCATTGAGACGAAAAATACCAAGCCAGTAGCAGAACAGCCAGCGCAAGGACGGTATGCAGTCAAGCCTCCATCGAAACTATATCGAGGGATCGCTACTGGATTACAGGAAGACGGTAGAGACGGGGTTGGTACTTTTATGCTGGGCAGGGGACTTTATTCCTCGCCAGACAAAACATTTGCAAAAAAATACGGCGATGTCGTCGATGTACCTATTGCCACCGCATGGCCGAATAATCCTTTAGTTCTTCGCAATGTCGCAGGTGGAGCACCATCTGCATTTATGGACTGGGCACTGAATGAATCAGGGTTAAGAACTGCGAGAGAGTTCAATAAAGCCTACCCAGACCCGGGTGAATTTGTGAGGAGCAGGGGATATGACGGGGTTATTGCTGGCGACGAAATTGTAAAATATCCACAGCCAGCGCAAGAAGGTCTAATCAATACCGCAATTCCAGACCAGATAGGCGAAAAACTCGGAGGCTCCAGAAAAGACAAAGGTATTGCCCTTGAATCACGTTCAGACGACCAGAACATCGAACCTCAAGGCACCGAAACCCCATCATCCATCCGCAATCGACTCTATCAGCAACTCGGGAAATCCGTAATCCAAAGGCTTGAGAAAAACGGCCTGATCAAGATACTCCGTGATGTCTATGAGCTTCCGCGCGGTTTAACTATTTCCAATGGTGCTAGTGCTGTATATTTCAAAGGGGTAGCTTACCTGATTTCCAACCGGATCAGCGAGAACCCGATTACCGGGAAATTGGACATAGCCAGGTTGATCCTCCACGAGATAGGAGAACACCATGGCCTAGAGGGAATGCTGGGGCCAGAAGGATATTCCGCCTTGGTGAAGCGAGTCCAGTTGATGCGGAAGCTTGGAAATAAGCGAGTCATTGAGGCATACGATACCGTCCGGGCACTTTACACAAAACGCGATCCAGATACCGGGAACATTATCCGCGACAAGAGCGGGAAGCCGATTCAGGAATACGCCGAAGACTCTCCGGAATTCATGCACGAAATCCTTGCCGACATCGGACAAGATGCAGACATCCAAAGTAAAGCCTGGTGGAAAGAGGTCATAGCAGCCGTCAAGCGCTTCCTGGTGCGGCTTGGCTATACCGGATTGATCAAGGACGGCGATATACAAGACATGGTGCTGCACAGTCTTAAAACTGCCGCAAGAGAGGATAGGATTGCCGCCGGGAAACCTGTCGGGTCGATGATGCCTGATGGGTATGCGCTGGAAAGCCGCATCGGCGACAAGATCGCAAGCGCCATTCCACAGCCAGTCAAAGACAAATCAAGCGCATTAATCGACAGTCTTGTGTACAACTACGTGGATAGATTCACTGATCTGCGTAAAGTACAGAAAATGGCCGGCCCGGTTCCTGAAAGCCAGGACGCATCGCTTGCGGAAGAAGGTTACACCGGGAAGGTGCGGGCCAGAACAGACGATTTCCACGACGACATGCTCAAGCCCTTGGTGAAGGCCATCCATGACGAAAAATTGAAATACGAAGAGGTCGAGGAATATCTACACGCCAGGCATGCGCCGTCACGGAATGCGGCAATGAAGGAAATCAACCCGACCGCCAAGGAACTGGATGCGAAACGAGTGGATATGACCAAAACAAGGGATTCGCTTGCGGATTCTGAGGCGGTTCAAGAGTACATCTCGAAGCGCCGGGAACTGAGGCAAGCCGAATCCGACATCGAAGACGGGATTGCCGACGAATCGCTGGCCGAAGTCTTGAAGGCCGATATTACCAAACTTCAAAGGGACAAGGACGTTCGAGACTATTCCAATGCCGTCGATCAACTGAAAGCCCTGAAAAACGCCAAGCCCTACGAAGGGGATAATACCGCCCTGTCTGGAATGAGCAACGCGAAGGCGACAGAGATCATTGCCAAAGCCAAGCAGGATGGCAAGGGCGAAGCCCTGGAGAAGATTTCCATGCAGGTCGATGCCATCACGGCATCCACCCGTCAGATCATCGTTGAGAGCGGCCTGGAGACTCCCGGGATGATCAAGGCGTGGGAGGACAAGTACGAGCATTACGTTCCCCTGCATGTCGATGAGGTTCAGACCGGCATGCCCGTCGTGGGACAGGGTTTCAACATCCGGGGCAAGGAAAGCAAACGCGCTACCGGGTCGGAGACGGAAAGAACCAATATCCTGGCGCACGTCATGGCCCAGCACGAGGCCGCAATCGTCAGATCGGAAAAGGTGCATGTTGATCGCACTCTGTTTGAATTCGCCAAAGAACATCCTGACTCAAATCTGTGGGAACTCGATCAGGCCGATATGGTATCTGATGTCGATAAGGTGACAGGCTTGGCGGTGCGTAGAGTCAGCCCAATGTACAAGCAGAAACCCAACGTCCTGACGTTCAAGATCAACGGCGAGGAGCATACGATCACTTTCAACGAAAAAAACCCGGAAGCCATGAGGATGGCCGCGGCGTTCAAGAATCTATCTTCTACTGATCTGGGCGAGGTGACGCTTATGGTCGGCAAATTTACCCGGCTGCTGGCCACCATGAACACATCAGCAAACCCGGTATTCGTGGCCAGGAACTTCATGCGCGACTTGCAGACCGCTTTTGTGAATCTCTCCGATACCGAACTGGCGGGAGTGAAGAAGCAGGTATTCAAGGACGTTCCCAACGCAATCCGTGGATTCTGGAATATGGCGCGCGGAGAAGCAACGAGCGAATGGGGGAAATACGCCAGAGAGTTCCGAGACGCCGGCGGTCAAGTAGGATGGCTGGACCACTACAAGGATATCGGTGCCCGGGCCACAAATCTCAAGGATATGCTTTCCGCCATGGAACCAGGAAAGTGGAACCTGACCAAACGCGAAGCAACGGCCTGGTGGCATTTGATCGAAGATGCCAACATGGCGGTGGAAAACGGTGTACGCTTGGCCGCTTACGTGAATGCCAGAAAGCAGGGTATGTCAGAAGCCAAGGCCGCTGCCCTTGCTAAGAACCTGACGGTCAACTTCAATCGCCATGGAGCAAAAGGCGTTGAGTTGAACATGTGGTACATGTTTGTGAACGCGAGCATCCAGGGGTCAGCCAGGATCATCAAGGCCGCAGGAAACAAGAACGTTCAGAAGATCCTCGGTTATGTCGTCGCGTCAGGGTTCTTGATGAGCCTGCTCGCCAGGTCTCTAGCTGGTGACGATGACGACGACGGAGAAAATGACTACGACCAATTGCCGGAATACGTGAAAGATAGAAACTTCGTGTTTTGGGTTGGTGGTCGGCCGGTCACGATCCCGATGCCTTACGGGTACAACTTCTTTGCGACGTTCGGACGAAAGATCGAAGAGACTATGTTCCGCAAGAACTATAGTCCGGCGCGGGGTGCAGTTGATCTGGCTAGCTCATTTGTAAATGCCTTCAGCCCGATGTCGCAAGGCGCATCATTGTTGCAGTTTGCGGCGCCAACAATAGCCGATCCATTCATCCAGTGGTCGGAAAACAAGAACTTTGCCGGTACGCCATTGCGTAAAGAACAGATGCCGTTCGGGCCGGCCAAGCCGGAATACCAGATGGCCTTCAAATCTACCAGTGCGCCGGCAAAATGGCTTGCCGAACTGATGAACGATTGGAGCGGTGGAAACGAGGTACGCCCGGGTGCCGTCAATGTGAATCCCGCTGCATTCGATTTCGCCGTATCCTCTATTCTTGGCGGTGGCGGTCGAACCTACCTTCAAATGGTCAACATTCCTATCAAGGCCGCTAAAGGGGATGAATTACAGGCGCGCGAGATACCGTTCGCAAATATCTTCCTGTCGGCAAAACCAGAGAATCAGGTAGAACGGAAATTCTTCGAGAACCTGCGGGAAGTCCAGACGGCCGCCGACGAATTCAAAACCTACCACAACGATCCTGAAATGCTTCAGAAACTCAACAAGGATCGTGGCGCCGAGCGCAGACTGATCGGACAGGCAAAATTTACTGCGGCCATGCTTGAGAACATCCGCAAACGAGAGCGCGCACTGGAAAAGACAAAGCCCGAAGGATGGCGCGAAACCACGAAAAAACTTGATGAGCGCAAACGCGACCTTGAGGCCAGATTCAACAAGCGATACATTGAGGCAACGCAGTGATGGACATTATTCTTGCCATTATTAGCCTGCCGTTGATTGCCGTCTTTACTCTGATCTTGCTCGGGGTATTCCTTGAGCATGCGAAGGCGCTACTGATCTCTATCCCAGTTATGGTCGGGATAGTGGCGTTTGCCGCGCTGATGTCCTAGCCGTTTGTGGATTGATCGCTGGCGGCGGTCTTAGGTTCTGAATAATGCCAGAATCAACATCATCAAGAAACCAACGGCCATAGCTCCAAAAATCCACCGCATCTTATTACGGTTAAGCAAGCGCTTAAGAATCGCCACCTCTTGGCCGATTTTTTTAGATCGCAAATGTAATGCCGATGCGACCACGAGCATGGCAGCAATCGTTGGGTCTGGCGGCCCTGGCGGTGGATTCACGAACTCACCAGTTTTCCATGCTTCCTGAATGGCAGGGCCGGGATCGGTGTCCTCGTCAAAACAACGAATGAGATTTTTACCGAGGTACATCCCGCCGCCGCAGTGAGGGCACTTTGGAATACAGGAAGCGTATGCTGGCCTTGTGCCGTCAAGATACACTATCATTTTACTGTCACTGTCGCAAATGTTGTCGCCTTTTTCACCCATGTACCACATGACTATTTCACCGCAGTCTTTGTGCCTAATTGGTGTGGCCATGCCTTATCTCCTTAGAAACCTCCTCGAACAATATCATTTCCCTCACCAGAGCGATTCTCTCGCCAACCGCTGTTGCCAGTTTGACGAAAAGAATATCGTCGGCAGCGATCTCTTCATCGGTTCGATTATCGATTGGTGCAGGATAGTCGTCTTAAAGTGAAAATATTCCCATAGTTAACGTCCCTCGGTCGAGGTCAATCTAGTCAAAGGAACTCCAGCGGCGGTCGTCGATTTGAAATGTTCTGACGTAGTTCGGCTCGATTATTGTCTCGTGTGCGTCTGCAAAAACAGTTAGCGGATAATCTGACGCATTGTTGATTGTAATGATTTGCCCAGCAAGCGCGGTTGGTAACGTCACTCCACTAGTCAAGCCGGTAATGGTGTGTCTCATGTTAGCCGGCGGCAAATTCTGGATTTGGTAAGTAATGATCCCCGACTTTGGGACACGCACCGCCATCAGAGACTCAGCGCGAACGATGAACGGCGCAACGCCTGCCGCCAGGATTCCCGCAAGGAAACACCGTCTAGTGGTCATCTCGGCCAGTCCTCATCATAAAATTTTTCATACTCAAGAAAATTTTGCATAGGGTTAGCTTTCCGCTTCTGAGCAGCTTCGGCGCGAAGCGTCTGTATGCGTTTATTAAGGATTATCTCCCGTTCTGTCGCGGGTGTTTCTTTCTTCCCAAACACCCTGTCCCACCCGTCCCGGTATTTGTCTGTTGCTGGCTTGGTTTTGATGGTCATTTTTCAATCCTCTTTCCGCACTTATCTTCCCCGGGCTTTCGGTGAATCGACTTGACCTTAACATCTTCAATGTCATGAGCCTTGCTCAGATCAACGAACCGGGCACATTCGTTTCGCTCTGGGCAGAGTTCACCTGAGGCAAAGTCCTGGCCGAAACAGCGGATAGATTTCGGTAGCCTCTTCATTTGGTGTTGGGCACCTCATGTTGCGCTCGGTATGCGGTAATCAGCGGGTAAAGCACTTCAGCAACCGGAGCGCCCATTGCTTCCAGGCCACTCAGGAAGGCCGTCGCCTGCATCAGTTCCAGGGCGTCATCTTGATCAAGCCCTCGTTGGTGGCCACCTCCAAATGAGGTGATGCCCCACTGGCGCACATTTGGTCCGCCGTTCGCTTCGAGCAGAAAACAAATCCTTTCGTGCCTTGGAAGCCCTTCGTGTGTAGGTTCGTTCAGCCACTCTTGTAAATTGAACATCGTCATTCCTTTCCGTGTGGTGCGCCACACACTTGGCACCTGATAATCACGTTATCGACACCCTGTAAATATTTTATCGCTTCCACGGTGCCGCAATGACTACGGGCTAGCTTGTTGTTCAATGTGGATTGCACCCAGAAGTGAGCCATCCCTCTTTTGTTATTATCGCTTACATCCCATCGTGGCGTCATGTTTTCTGGCCCGTCATTGCTGCTCATCTGTTAGTCTCCCAGCAATGCCCGAAGTTCGGCATCGGCAGTAATGAGTGCTAATTCATCACGCCTAAGCCAAGCCACAGAAAGTGCCTTAGCCTTCTCCCGAAGCGTGGAGAGTTCGGCTTGGAGTTCTTCTACTTGCTTGTGCAAGTGCGCTCTCGCTTCTGCACAGTCAAAGCTGAAACGGATGTGCCTATCCTGAAGTGTTGCCAAGCTGGCCTCAAGTTCTGCAATATATTTCAGCGTGGCATCATCGGCGAAATGAGTCTTGCCGGAATTAGCATCTGTAATCTTCGCAGACAGGTCAATTTCCATAGCCGTGGCACATCGAGGGCATTGATATACTGCCTGCTGGGCTGGTGTGGCGGGGCGGAGGTACCCAAGACGTTTGATTTCCAATATCTCACGCTTATCCGTGGGATTCCTTGGCACTTCCGTTTTCCATATTTCTTTTACTATCTTCCCCCATACTCCACCAACGAGTGTGACTTCATATGCAACAGGCTCCTCCTTCCCAAGTTCTTCCAGCACAAGGGCACGGATCGTCTTGGCAAGCTGCACATTCAGCTTATCTAACCAAGCTGTAGTTTCCTCTTCAGTCCGGCGCCTTAAAGACGGATCACTTCTGAGGAGTCTGCTAATCTCCAGCGCCTTCTCTTCAAAGAGTTTCATTCCAGTTTCCCCTTTGCGTTTAGGGCGGCAAGGGCTTCTGCAATCCATACATCAACCGGGTATCTACAATTCACATTCAACTTCTTTAGTAGCGTAAGAGCCGTCACCGCAATTGCCAGCTTTTTTTCAAGCTCGATTACCTTTTCTTCCGCAGCTTCAAGCGCGGAGCAGAGAGTGCCATTTGTCTCTATAAGTTCAGCAATCTCCTTATCACGTTCGTTCCATGCGGCTTCAGCGTACTCCTCAACCGTTTTATACTGATCTGGACGATGGTATTCCTGCCAGTATTGAAACTTACTTTGTTGTACCGCCAACCTCTTAAGCTCTGATTTGCTCATTTCATCCCCCCTGAACTACACGTCAGAACGCGACATGATGGCCGACGCGCACCATTCAGCCGACGCCCGGCCTTTTCCGAACGAACTGTTTGCCCGGTTATCGCACAGCGTGGCGCACGCATTTCTCTCACCCTCTATACCCATAGCGATAATGGCACGGGCTAAGTTCATAAATCGCCGTTTCCCAAGCTCAGACTGAATATTAGGCATTGCATATTCGTCCGCCACTTCCAAAATCCTCTTGTTGGCAATCATTTCGCCTGCCCTTTCATTAATCGAATCTCGGCTGCGAATTGCTCGCTATTAGCAGCCCAGCGATTGGCTAAACACTTACCCGCAGCATCCTCAAGCGCCAAGTCGTAGACGGCGTGGGCGAGGGCACACATACGATCTTGTTCTTTTCCAAACAGTAGTTGGAAGCCGTGTTCTTTTGCCACTTCCAAAACCCTCTTATCGGTAATCATTTCATCTTCTCCCCAATTCCAGCAGCAGCACGGACAATAGCGCGGCGCGTGGCGGCGTAGGGGTCGGTGTTGTGACCCTCAGAATACCACCCATACGTTCCGCCTTGCCAAGCATTTGCTACGTTACTTTCAAGCCCAAGATGTAAATTCAGCTTCACCGCCAGCCTCAGTGCATCACCGCCGTCGGTGAGAGGGTTCCAGTAGAGGCATGGCCCAATATACGCACAAAAAGGTTCATCACGCCAGCTTCTAATCTCAATCCCCGCAGCCTTCGCTGCCAGTTCAAGTAGTTCTCTGTCTGTGCTCATCTCGACCACTCCCAAAGATCCCACATAATCTGCCCGATTGCCGTGCCAGCCACGATAGCAAGCGCAATAACGGCGATGTAGGCACCCAGCCATTCGATGGCGGAATGGACATCCCATACTTTCAGGCCATAGCGGAACTTGCGCCACCAGATGGAGATCATTTCGGCTCCTTTAATTCACCGTCAATAGTTGCGGAAAAGAATATGCACAACAGGCCAATCCAGGGATGATCGAAAATAGCCAGAACCACAAACCCAGTGCAAGCTACTATTTTGCACAGAAGGCAGTACCAATATGCTGTCATGTCCGCACCTCAGCCAACATGAGTTCGCGCCGGTATGCTTCAAGTTGTTCCTCGTCGCTGGCAATGCACGCCCTAATGTGCTCCAACCGACTGCGCTCACGGCACAGATTGTTTTCCATAAATCGGATAATCATACGTAGAAATAACGT
>Ga0172380_10001440_pt1 | contig 40808 bp, 37 predicted proteins | sample Leawe162metaG_FD_119747 | JGI IMG/M metagenome (GOLD analysis project Ga0172380, IMG submission 119747) | Leachate microbial communities from a municipal landfill in Southern Ontario, Canada - Leachate well 162 metaG | ecosystem: Engineered > Solid waste > Landfill > Unclassified | place...
CGAGCAATTTGCAGGATATCCAGAATGCGGTTGCCAATTACTGGCAGCAAAAAAATGTTTTGCCCAAGGACTTGGATGAGCTAAGCGTAACGGGTTTCGTTGTATCCAAAGACCAGGAGACCGGCAAAGCCTATGAATACGCGCCGACCGGCGAATTGTCATTCCGTCTGTGCGCCGACTTTAAAACGGTTTTGTCCCCGGAAGCGACCGGCGGGCGCATCCAATATCATTATTCCCAACCCGGGCTGAAAACTGTGCCCCAGGGATGGGCGCATGGCGCGGCGCATACTTGCTTTGAAACCACCATTGATCCGGCGTTTTTCAAAAACCCGAACAATTCCAAACCGGATGCGGTTCCGGTTTCAGCGTTGTAGCGCGACTTTGAAAAAATAAAAACCGCGGCCAAAATTGCCGCGGTTTTTAAAATTATTTTTACTGACGGCAGTTGACAATGTCAACCAGGCATCCTTGCTGGTCATATCCGGCCGGATCAAAATTAGGCATATTGTTTTTGCGGCATTGCAGGTATTTGTCAATAACTTTTTGGCTCACGGAGCATTGCGGGTTTTGCATTCTTGCGATAGTTGCGGACGCGATTTCGGCTTGCGTCATGCACTTGTATTCCGTGATGCATCCCTGTTGATCGAAATTGGTTTCAATCTGGCCGTTGCGCAAATTACATGCGGTGCGTTCTGATTGCGCGGGTTGAGCGATGTTCTCGCAGGTAATCGGCACCAGGCATTGCGGTATCCAGGCTACCTTTGATTTTTCATTTGATGAACTTTTGAGCGTCCAGCCCGGCCCTTGCGCGTTTTCAAAAGCCATGGAAACCACAAAAGGCAAGTTGATATCGCCGATTTTTTGCGCCACGCAGGCGTTGAAAAACCCGTCGGTGTTGGTTGATTTTACCACCATCTTGAATTTTTTGCAGGGGATTGCGCCGCTGTTGTCGTTTTCTTGCGGGATAATGGAATAATCGCCCGTGGATTGTCCCGTGGAAACATTTTTCAGCAGGATTGGCGAAGTTGTTTCCCGGTATTCGCTATCGTTGAAATTTTTACCGGCATAAGCAAACAGACCGTTGAGCATTAACGGTAAATCCAGATCGTTATATCTCGATACGGCATCGTCAAAAGCCATGCCGGTTTCGTTGACCCAGGCGCTGATTGCCATTTGGCCGTTGTCGGCATAGATGGTGAATTTGGCGTACTGCGTTTGGGAATTTTTGTCGTTCGGCCGGATTTCCATCAAACCCAGATATGCCGGACGGTTGTCGCATGTAGTTTTGTTTTCTATGTAATAAGAAATCGTATTGTTTTGGCCCGGACCGAAATTATTAATAGCGTAATCAAGCCGCAAAGGAGTGATGGCTTCTTCGGCGGGGTTGGTTTTTGCCGCTTCGTTTTTTGTTTCGGATTGCAAAATTGGAATCGGGGTTGTTTCTTTGTTTTGAAAGTAAAAAAACAAACCGCCGCTTATTGCCAGCGCGGCAACAATAACGCCGCTCAAAACCATTGTTTTTTGTTTCATGTGTGTTTGTTGCATAATTATTTTACAGACCCAATTTTATTATATCATTTTTACATTTTTGTTCATCGCGGGCGGACTTTGCGCGCCGCGGCCTTGACATTGAGATGGTTTTGTGATATCATTTGGCCATAACTTAAATTCTCGTTAGTTTTGTTTAGGTGAAACCTATTCTCGTTAAGCTTTTACATCAAGGACAAAAGCTTCAAAAACTGGCGATAAAAATGATTGGTCGCTTTTTTTGGCTTGCAACGGCACTGATAAAAGCTTAACAGACCCGAAGTTATAGATAAGATGCAAACGAAAGCAGAAAGCAAAAACAGTTTCTCGGGGTACTTTATGAAACCGAGGGCTTCCAAGTTCGGTTCGCGGGCCCGCCGTTTTACCGCGCCGGCCAAGTTCAGCAACAGCCGCTTTGGCGGTTCAAAAAGAGGGTTCAACCGGGGAGTCAAGATCGACCCGGCAAAGTTCGTCAATAAGGCGATCGCCGCCGAGGATCCCGGTATCGCGACCGATGTGAATTGCAAATTCAATGATTTTGAAATTGCCGCGCAATTGAAGAAAACAATCGCGGACAAGGGCTATGCGATCTCTACTCCGATCCAATCGCTGGCCATTCCCCGGATACTGGAGGGGACCGATGTGGTCGGCATTGCCGACACCGGCACGGGCAAGACTGCGGCATTTTTGGTGCCGCTGATCAACAAGGTTATCAAAAATCCGCGCACCAAAGTTTTGATCGTGTCGCCGACGCGCGAATTGGCGGCGCAAACCGACCAGGAATTCAAGAGCCTGGCCAAGGGTTTGAAAATGTATTCGGTTTGCTGCGTGGGAGGCGCCAGCCTTGGCCGGCAGATGTCGGAATTGAGATACTATAACAATTTTATCATCGGCACTCCCGGACGCTTAAAAGATCTGATTGATCGCGGCCGCATCAAGCTTGCGGAATTCTCGACCGTGGTATTGGACGAAGCCGACCGGATGCTGGATATGGGATTTATCGCCGATATGCGGTTTTTGATGGCCGGAATGCCGCAAAACCGCCATACCTTGTTTTTCTCGGCGACGCTGTCGTACGAGATCGAAAAAATGATCGGCGAGTTTTTGCGCGACCCGGTCCGTATTTCCATCAAAAGCCGCGCCACTTCGAAAAATGTGGAGCAGGATGTGGTGAAAGTCGCCGGCCGGAACAAGGCTGAAGTTCTGCGCGAATTATTGGTCAAAGAAGAATTCAGCAAGGTGCTGGTTTTCGGCCGCACCAAGCACGGCGTGGAAAATCTTTCCAAAACATTGTCCAAGAACGGCTTCAAGTCCGAATCGATTCACGGCGACAAAAACTATTCCCGCCGCGTGAAGGCTTTGGAAATGTTCAAGAAAGATCAGATACAGGTATTGGTGGCCACCGATGTGGCCGCGCGCGGATTGGATATCAACGGCGTAACGCATGTGATCAATTTCGATCTGCCGCAGACCTACGAAGATTACATCCACCGCATCGGCCGCACCGGCCGCGGTACGGCTTACGGCAAAGCGCTGACCTTTATCGACTAATCGGCAAATGCAAAAAACAGCCCCCATTGCAAAGGGCTGTTTTTTTATTTGATTTTTGTTGGGCGCAGATGCAGAGGCTTGACAAGCCCTTCTTTTTATTATAGGGTCTTGGCAGTGTTAAAAGCGCTCCTTGCCAATTAAATAGAATAAAATACGCAAGGAGCGGCCGAGAAAACGGAGGATACGAAGATGAGAAATGGATTAATTGGGTTGGGATTATTTTTAATTTTTGTAATCCCTGCGGTAGCAATTGAGATAAACGGTGGCTCGTCGTTATGCATCGGTGGTCAGCCATCGGCAGGATTCGAGTCGACAGGAGATAGCCAAGGCTGGGCAACTTCGAACTACTTCTTGTCGGGTAGCGGCAGCATATCTCAGTCGGTATATACCGACGGAGATGATGTCGTTGCCCGTTTGGATGTAAAGGGCGATGGCAAGAAAACGACAAAGTTCTTTTACGACCAGAAGTATGGAAGCATTAACGCCGAGAGTATAAAAAACTTTTACTCTGGCGTAACAGTTAGCAATGTCGGTTATTCGTCGGGGACGCAAGAAGGAAAAATAAAAAGTTCGCCGGCGAATGTCTTTGCATATTATGTAGGACAGGATAACTATGAGAATCATCCAACACAAAAGGTGATCTTTGATAGTTGTTCATACGCGGGACCCCTACAGATGATATTTTTCGCCGGCTCTGAGACCAACAAAGATACCGCGCTCCAGTCCATGATTTTTAAGAACACAAAGCCGATGGACTCGACGACTATATCCGCTACTAACGAGATCAGGAGCGATGGCGTCGTCAAAAAATGGGAGCAAAGTATTAACGGTAACCTTAATGTCTTTGCGGGGATTGATTTAAACCTGCGAAGCATTGGAAATATGGATGTTGGCTCCCGCGGCGTCCAAGCAACGAAATTCATCAGCAAAGTGAATGCGCCGACAGGCGGCTCATTCTACGGTAGCATATGGCAAAGCGCACCGGTGGGGACAACCCAGAGTATAACCGATTGGGTGACTGCGCATCCCGCCATAATCGGCAGTCAAAGCGATGGCCAAAATCTACCCACTGGCAAAATTAACCAGAAATTCATCCCCATCAAAAAAACACCGTGGTGGGAACGGTAGTTGAAGCGGGCTTCCCAAACCTGCTTTCTTTTTATATATAAACGCATATTGAGTTGAGTATCGCCGCAAGCGTGGCGTTGTTTTTGAAAAGCGAACTGTGGTAAAATGGAATAATTTAACTTATCTGAAAACAAAGTTGATATGAAAATAAAAACAATTTTTCATTTGCCGGTTTTTTTAACGATTGTGTTTGTTTTTTTTGCAATTATATCTTTTGCTTGCAGCCTTATTTTTGCCGCCACATCGTCCCAACTTTCCGATTATCCCGGGATGTGCCTTGATACCGATAAAAGCCCCAACCCGCAAACGGTTGATGGCGATCTCTATGTGTATTTGCACTATTGTAATGCCGGTGAAACTCCCGGCAATAGTGCATTTTCATCTTTTAATGGAAATATAATATTTGTTTGCGGCTATACCTGTAGCGAATGGAGTGTTTGCAACAGCAACGGTTACCAATCATGTTTGACGGTACAGCAATTGCCGTCTAACCTTATTTGTTCCAATGCGGCGCAGTCGCCGATGATGCGGGCTTGCGATGCTGTGCTGCCGGTGTCGGCGGCGCCTTGCACCGGCTATGCTTACAGCGATTGGAGCGGGTGCGCTGACGGGATGCAGAGCCGGACGGTTGTTTCCAGCATTCCTTCCGGATGCGCGGCAACCGCAAGCGGCAGCGCGGTTTTCGAGACTTCCCGGAAGTGCACGGTTTGCACTTATGATTGCGGGGTTTGGAGCGCGTGCGTTCTGGGAATTAAAACGCGAGTTTGCGCGGCCGTACCGGCAGGATGCGTGCCGCCGCTTGATACGACGCTGATACCGGCTTTGCGGCAAACATGCGCCAATGATGCTTCTGTCTGCACCTCCTATGCCTACGGCGACTGGGGCGCGTGCGGTTCTGCCGGAATCCAAAAACAAACAATTACCCAAAGAGTTCCCGCAGACTGCGTTCTTCCTTCCGGCATTCCCGAAACCAAAATCCAGACTTGCACTTATCGCGTTCCCTGTATTTACAGTTATGGATTATGGAGCACGACCTGCGATGCTTCGGGTTTTCGGACGCGGCCGTACACCGCGGCTCCCGCCGGTTGTTCGCCGGAGATTGCGCCGGTGATAAAAGAGCCTTGCGCCGCCGGAACCGTTGCCTGCGCCGCATATACCTACACTGATTGGAGCGCATGTTCTGGCGACGGCAAACAGGAAAGATCGATCTTGGCCAAATTGCCGGCCGGATGCAACGATACGGGCAGTGCATTATTGGCGCGGGCTTGCATCTATCCGGCGCCTTGTGTTTCCTATGTTTACAGCAACTGGGGCGCGTGCGATTCGGCTGGAAAACAAATCCGAAAAATTGTTTCTTCGTCGCCGGCCGGTTGTGCGGCCGGGCCCGAACCGATTTTGGAAAAAGATTGCATCCCTCCGGCGGTTGCCGCCCCAAGTCCGGCTTCATGCGTTTATGGTTACAGCGAATGGGGCAATTGCAATTCGGCGGGCAGGCAGAACCGCAAATTAGTTTCGATTTTGCCGCAAAACTGCGCGCAAAAAGAGCCACCGGTTTTGGAGCAGTCCTGCAATTACTTGCGGCCGGCGATTTCCGGCACGGCCGAAGTTAATCTAAATAAAAACCAAACTGCGGGCGGGAATGCGGCCGCTGAACCAAAAAAGCCCTGCTCTTATTCTTACAGCGCGTGGGGCGCGTGCGTTTCAAAACGGCAATTCCGGATGGTGATCTCAAAATCACCCTTGGATTGCGATGAGGCGGTTGCCCCCGAATTGGCGCGCGATTGCGCCGAATCGCCTTTGGCGCTGCCGGTGCAATCCTCCGCCGCGCCGTCCGCCGCGCCGCAATCGGTTTTGGCGGTTTTGCCGTCCGAGGCCATGCCGGAAAATTTTAACGGCCGCACCGACGGCGCCTGGCAGCAATATTATTTTGGCGCTCAAATTTGCCAGAATGAAAATAAGTGCGGTGGCGATGCCGATCCGGATAACGATGGCATGAGCAATAACGACGAATACCGTTTCGGTACCAATCCCAACAGTCCGGACACCGACCGCGACGGCCGGGTGGACGCCGACGAAATCCAAAGCGGCCGCAATCCTTTGGCGGCCGCGACGGCCACATCCAGCGATGCGATAATCTATGAAAATCCGAAAGAAACCGGCCAGGCCGCCGGCAAAATATACCAGGTGAGCAATGTGGAAATGATCCAAAGCGGCGCCGGAAAAAAAGAGCTGAAGATAACCGGCAAAGCATTGCCCAACAGCTATGTTACGATCTATATTTTCAGCGATCCCGTGGTTATGACCGTAAAAACCGACTCCGAAGGCAATTGGTCGTACATACTTGATAAGCCGATGGAAGACGGTAGCCACGAAGTTTATGTGGCGGTGAACGACAATCGCGGCAAGGTTGTTGCCAAGAGCGAGCCGTTGCCGTTCGTGCAAACCGCAGAAGCTGCGACTGCGGTTTATCCGGCGCCGATTGTAACCGAGGAAAGGGCGCCGGCGCCAACCAAGTCGCGGTTGTGGGAAGGGTATTTTATATTTTTTGGCGCCGGCCTGGGCGGTTTGTTTCTGGCGCTGGCTGCGATCGGTTTGGCAAGAAATATCGGTAAAACCAAATAATGGACAAAGACCAAAAAAATGATTCCGGAATTTTTTACCGGGCGCTCCAGTATATAAAAGAAAACATTGTCATCGGTTATTCCCTGACTCTCCTTTTGCTGGTGCCGGCGGCTTTTTTCGCCAACAATTATATTGCCAACACCAATTACGAAAAAGCGATTGATACCATCACGCAGAGAGAGGCGGTGCTGGCGGAAAATATTTTCGGCAAATTCGTTTACGGGCAGCTGGCCGATCCGGCCGCGCTGCAATCATCAATCGACCAGATAATGCGTGGCAACAGCGATATTCTTTCGCTGTCGGTTTTGCGGCCCGCAAGCGAACAAGGAGTGTTTGAGGTGGCGGCTTCCAGCGATCCGGAACAAGTCGGCCAAACAAGAAATCAGGATGTGCAGAACATTTTGGCGTGGAGCCAGCCGGAAGGCATCGCTTTTTTGGACCAGGGCCAAAACGGCCGTTTTTGGACGGTAACCAAAACGATTTTGGACCCGGATGATGCCAAGATCGGGCTGGTTGAAATGTCGCTGTCGCTTAACGGTTCGGATGCCATTGTTAACGGCGTTATCACATATTCTTATTGGGTTTTGGCGCTCACGATTCTGGCGCTGGTATTGTTGCTGGCCAACCAGATTAGGCTGTTGGATTACGCGTTCAGCCTGAACAAGCTCAAGGAAGTCGATAAAATGAAAGATATGTTTATTTCCATGGCCAGCCATGAATTGCGCGCGCCGCTGGCCGCGATCAAAGGTTATCTCGATTTGATGAAATCAGACAAAGGCTTGGTTTTGGGCGGCGAAAGCGCGCGCTATTTTGAAAATATTGCGGTTTCATCCGGGCGTTTGGAGCGTCTGGTGGAGGATATGCTTGAAGTTTCGCGTTTGGAGGGTAATCGTTTTCCGCTGGAGATTGCCGAATTTGATCCGGATCCTATGATCAGACAGTCAGTTGAAGAAATGCGTTCGCAAGCGATTAAAAAAAATCTGGCCTTGGAATATGTTCCGGTGCAATCGCCGGTTGCGGTCAAAGCCGATGCCAGCCGCGTTAAGCAGGTGGTGATCAATCTAATCGGCAATGCCTTGAAATATACCGATAAGGGCGCGATAAAAATTACCACTGCGGTAAACAAAGACAATTTTTTAATTACCGTGGCCGATACCGGCATCGGCATTTCTTCGGAAGAACAGGCCAATCTTTTCCAGAAATTCTATCGCGTGAAAAATGAAAAAACCAAAAACATTTTGGGAACCGGCTTGGGGCTTTGGATCACCATGGAAACCGTGAAAAAAATGAAAGGCAAGATTACCGTGGAGAGCATCGAAAGCGTGGGCACGCACTTTACCGTGCATCTGCCGCTTGCCAAGGCTTATTGACATAATAATAATAGAAACTATAATAATTAATAATTAAATTAATTTTTCAATCGCATGAAAAAAAATACAAAGAAAGCGGTGAAAACAAGGAAGAGTTTGGATCTCAAAATAGTTGACCTGTTTATTGTTGGGTGCTGCAGAAACGGTAATCTTCTATAATCAGCTTTATCAACCTTTCGTTGCGAATTGTTTACTTAACGAATAGTGGGTAGGCGTTATTTAGTATGATTCATAATTTGTGCGTGTTGCATATTACAAATCAATGCAACCTAAGATGCAAGCATTGTTATGCTAGTGCGGGGCAAAAGCTGGAAAATGAATTGTCCCTTGCGGAAATCAAAAAGTTGATTGATGATCTGGATAAGCTTGGCACGCAATACATTATTCTAAGCGGCGGCGAACCTTTTTTGCATAAAGGATTTTTCAAAATATTGGGTTATTGCAACAAGAAAAAAATCCATACAATGATAACAAGCAATGGCACGCTGATTACTGATGCCGTTGCCAAAAAGTTAAAAGAATATGCGTACTTGGACAGCGTCCAAGTTTCAATAGATTCCCATGATCCTAAAAAGCACAATGATTTCAGGGGCTTGAATAATGCGTTTCAGCTGGCCTTGAACGGGATTAAAGCATGCATGAAATCTGGAATCAAAGTTTCCGTGATGACAACATTGTCGAAAATGAACATCGGCAGCATGGAGAAAATGCTGGATTTTTTTTCTTCGCTAGGCGTTGACGGGATAGCGTTTGAAAGATTCGTTCCCGAAGGCAGGGGCGCGGATATGCGGGACCAAACATTGTCACCGCAAGAATTAAAAACAAGTCTTTCGAAACTGGCCAAGTTAAGGGAGAAAAACTCAAAGATAAAGATTTGGTCAAACGATCCGCTTTTGCAATTTACCGACAAAAAACTTAACAAACTGACAAATATTTACAAAAAAAGCGATAATGTTTGCGGCGGATGCAGTGCTGGCATCCTTGGATCGTGCATTACCCCGGATGGATACGTAACTCCTTGCACCCGGATGTATAAAAGAATTGCCAGTATACGGGAGCAATCATTGAGGGATATCTGGGAGAACCACAGCCTTTTTAAAAAATTGAGGCGGCGAAAGGGAAATTTAAAGGGAAAATGTGGCAAATGCGAATATATAAACATTTGCGGAGGATGCAGGGCGGCCGCATTCCATGCCAGCGGCGATGTTTGCGCACAGGATCCTTCTTGCTGGTTAAATAATTAATTTAAAAACATGGCAGATAAAACTCCGGTAAAAGGCAATGTCAGGATTAAAAAGGAAGACAAAGGGTATGTTGTATTCAACTTGGATACGAGCGGGTTTCATTTATTAACCGAGGATGGCATCAATATCTTAAATAAATGCGACGGCAAAAATTCTGCCGCGGACATAGCGAAATTAGTTGCGGACGAACTGGTCGCAGACGAACAAGAAGTTAAAAAAGAAATAAAGGTTTTTCTGGATGATTTAATGAAAAGAAAAATCATAAAATGGAAGGAATAAATTTAAAAGGGCCTTTAACTGTTGGGCTGGACATTACGAACAGATGCAACTTAAGATGCAGACATTGTTACGCTAATGCCACATTTGATTCCAAGATTCCCGACATTCCTTTAAAAAAGATCCTATCAATCCTGGACGAGTTAAACGAACTGGGTACATGTCTGGTTTCTTTAGCGGGAGGCGAGCCTTTGATCCGAAATGACCTACTTTCAATAACTAGGGCGATCAAAGAGCGGGGCATGATGCTGTTTTTGAATACAAACGGCCAGCTGCTGACGGAAAAGTATGCTCAAGATTTGAAGAAAAATGGCGTTGACCACATGGAAATATCCATCGATGGGTTGGAAAACAATCATGATGCCATAAGGGGGCATGGTTCCTTTAAAAAAGCGATTGAAGGCTTTAAAAACGCCAAAAAAGCGGGGATTGACACTGGAATAATGACGGTAATTTCGCGCCAAAACATGGGCGATGTGGACAGACTTATAAAATTATTCTACGGATTAGGCGCCGCCGGCATAGGCTTTATCAGATTCAAGCCGGTGGGAAGAGGCAAGGACTTGAAAGATTTGGAGCTTTCTCCGCTGGAAAGAAAGTCTTTGATAGAGAAAATATACGAACAAAAGATACTGTTTGACAGTAAAAATTTCAATATAAAGGTGGAAACGCCGCTTTCTATATTAGTTGCCCAAAAATATCCGGATTTCATGAAGCAGCATTCTTACATAAAGGATGCGATCAGGGGTTGCCCTTCAGGCGTAATATCGATGCATATTAATGCCGATGGCACTGTTACATCATGCTCACAAATGCCTTTGACAGTAGGATCTATTTATGATTCCACGATCTACGACCTGTGGAACAAATCCGCTTTATTTAAAAAAATCCGCGCCAGAAAATATGAAGGAAAATGCAGTAAATGCAAACATCTTAATGCATGCGGCGGCTGCCGGACGGCGGCTTATCTGGATTGTGGGAATATTATGGGCGCGGATCCCGGCTGCTGGTTATAATTTTTCCAAAATGTTGACAAGACCAAAAGAAATACGATTTGAAGCCACCAGACATTGCAATTGCCAATGTTTTTTTTGCCATAATAAAAATACTTTCGCAAAAGACGGAAGGCAAGGAAAAAATGATCTGGATACCTCGCAATCCAAATTAATCATTGATAAAGTTGCCAATGAAGGCATCAAACAAATAAGGTTTACGGGCGGCGAACCTTTGATGAGAAAAGATATATTCGAGCTGATTAGGCACGCCAAATCAAGAGGGCTTCAAGTGCGGATTAATACAAATGGAACATTAGTAGATTCAGAGGTAGCAAAAAAGTTGGCGAGCGATGTTGATATGGTTCTAATTTCCCTGCCAACGATCGGTGAAAAAGAAAACGATATCCAAACCGGATTTCCCGGCGGATTTGCAAGAAAACTTCGAGCGATACAGCTTTTAAAAAACCGGAAAAAGGATTTTCTGTGGGCTTGCACTGTTGCCACCAAAAAAAACATCAACGAATTGGAGAAAGTTGCCGACCAGGCATATAACCTTGGCGTAGACTATTGGTTTTGTCTGAGGCAGATTCCAACGCCGCAAAATAAGATTACATATGTCGGTGATGATTGTGCGCAGTTGATAGAAAAGCTGACCGCAATAAAGGATAAATTTGCCGATAAATATGGCGACGGCGAAGTATTGAACAATCCGTTTCCTTTTTGCGCTATTGGCGACGAGGAGAAGGCGGCGGTGGTTTGTTCAGGCGCATTTTACGGAGAAGGCCATTCGACTTTGATAATCGATCCGGAAGGTAATATTCTCGCAGATTATGCCTATGGAGAGATAATGGGAAATGTATTCAATGATTCGATAATTGAAACTTGGAACAGCGCAAATGTCAGGAAATTCAGGGAATATGGACTATTGCCTATAGAATGCAAGCAATGCAAATGGCTGGACAAATGCAAAGGCGGATCCCGCGTAGCCTCATATATTGTTTCCGGTGATCTCGCGGGCAAAGATCCTTTAATGAGGCACTAATCATTTATAAGGCGGCTTATGCCAAATTACATCCATATTGATAAAATCACAAAAAAAATTGATTTTGACATTAAAAAAAAGCCGGTGGGGTCAATGCAATGGGATTTTTTAAAACGGATTCCCGGAGCCGTTGGATCGTTGAAAAGAAGCATGGAACAAAGCATCGACACTGTTTTCGTTTACCTCTCGCTGTCCTGCCAAGAAAATTGCCCGGTTTGCGGAATTGCATCGCGTAAACTGGCAGATAAAGAGTATAATACCGGCGGTTTTATTGATTTTCTTCATTTTTTCAAAAAGATCGGTACAAACTATATAATATTTGACGGTAATTCGATAGACCACAAGGATTTTTGGCAGATATTGACGATAAGTTGCAAGCTGGAATTTCAGGTATCGGTTAATGTTGAAAGGCGGATTTCGCTTTCGGAATTAAGGAAGATGCGACAGCAGGGGGTGCAAAAAATACAAATGAAAATGCATGGATTGGAAAATGAACATGCGAAATACCGGAATAATTATAGCGGTATAATTAAAAATTTGGAGTTATTTAAAAGGGAAGATGTTTATTCTTCCTTAATATTTTCAATAAGTGAAAACAATAGGCAGAATATAAAAAGGTATATTGAATTTTGTGAAAAGTACGGCGTTGGGCAATTTTCATTCATGAGGCTGCCGAGTTGCCCGTTTTATACCGTTAAAGATTGGCCATTTTTGGAAAGCAAATCATTTTTGGGATTATCAAAAGAGATAATAAAACACAGAAAAACATCAAAAACGCATATAACATCAAATGAAGCCATCTGGAAAGGATGCGGCGCGGCGGCTGTTTCCTGTTGCATTATGCCGGGCAATATTGCTGCTCCATGCGCTTATATTGACGAATATCGTAAAGTAAAGAATGCAGCCGAGCTCAGGAAGGTTTGGAAATCGGAGCTTTTTTCAAATATCCGGAGATCAAAAAGGCTAAAGGGCAAATGCGGAAGATGCGATTATAAATTTTTATGCAAGGGCTGCCGGGCCGTTGCCATGTTAACAAAAAAAGACATATACGCTGCCGATCCGGGCTGCTGGCTGCCGGACAAACATAAAAATGAAAATTAATTTTCATCCAAGCTCCGACTTATTGATAAATTTTGGCAAAAACTCCTTGCAAAAGAAGGATTATTTTAATCTTCTAGATGATTTCTTTTCCAATTTTGGCTTTTACATTAACATTGGCGGGAATATTTATGATTTTCCATATATTTTTGATTTTATCGATTATGCCAATAAGAAAGGGGTTAAATCAATTGGTATTTATGTGCGACGCCTTAAAGAAGAATATGCTAGGAAATTTGTTGAGTTGAAAGTTCGGGCGATAATGCTGCCAATGCAGAGTATCTTAGAAAAAGAGAATGATTTATTACTAGGAGAGGGCAGTTATCAGACAGCTTTAAAATCAATCGACATTGCCAAAAAATACGGGCTTGGAGTTGAAATCATATATGTCGCGGATAAAAATGCTTTGAAAACGATACCGCAGCTAATCGACATGATGGTAAAAAAACGCATAGATATGCTAGTAATCGCGCGTTCCATCATGGCAAAGCATTACGGGCTTTCATTGGAAGAATTTCCGCATAAGGATTATAAGAAGCTGCTTTATTATCTGGTAAAAAACGACAGGAAATTGAGAAACAGTAACCAAGGAAAAATTTCGTTAATGAGTTGTCCCCATAAAATATTATTGCAAAAATCCCAACAACGCCTGGATGTGATGGGAGGATGCTCGGCCGGATCAATATCCTGCTACATATCGCCGGAAGGAAAAGTGCATCCGTGCGCTGCGCTTTCAGATATTACTGCCGGATACCTTAAAAAAGAAAGGTTTTTGGAGATTTGGGGGAATTCCGATATTTTCAAAGATTTTATGACAAGAAATAAATTAAAAGGCAAATGCAAAAAATGCAAATATAAGCTTAAATGCGGCGGTTGCCGGGCAGACGCTCTGGATGAATTCAAAGATCTTTGGGAAGAAGACCCAAATTGCTGGATTTAGGATAATTTTTTTAGTAATGGCGAAACGCTTTGACTTTTTTCATATGAAATTGTATAATATAAACGTAATGTTGCACATATTAATTTATGTGTAAGCGTTCTTTAACATGATTTTGACTTATAGCTATGGCTATACAGCTCAATTGTGTTTGGGCGCTCAATAAATCAATGGAGGTTAAATTCATGAAGGCAGATTACGAAAAAGAGGTTGCCGTATCGGTAGATACGGCAAAGAAGAAGATTGAGAAGGAAAAGCTTCGCGAATATGTGGATGCAAGCATCTATCCCTTAGGGCAGCTTAAAGACGAAATAGCCAAAGTTATCGATAAAACGCTCAGCATCTGTGGTGTATCGGTGGATCTATCTGTTCCGCCAGTCCATATAAATTCCGATCTTTCGCTGGAAATTTTTAAGTTGGCGAAGATCGCGAACCAGAAACCAAATGTGGCGGCAAAAAAGATTGCTGATGCGCTCGTTGGCAGTAAAGGACTAATAAAGGGAGCATCTGTTGTGGGGGCTTTCGTGAATTTGGATACAGACAAAACAAAGCTCTACCAGCAGATCCTTGCAAATATCCTTAATCTAGGAGAACGCTATGGCGAAAGCAATGTCAATGCCGGCAAAGTCGTTGTTATCGACTACTCGGCTCCGAATATTGCAAAGCCGATCGGCGTTGGCCACTTGAGGTCCACTATCATTGGACAGGCACTTGCAAATATTTACCACGCGACAGGATTCAGTGTGGTAAAAGACAACCATGTGGGAGATTGGGGCACCCAGTTCGGCGCCCTTATCTATGCCGTTAAAACATGGGGCGACAAGGGCAAGATTGCGAAAGATCCCATCAACGAGCTCAAAAACCTGTATGTAAAATTCCACGAGGTCGCAGAAAATGATTCCTCAATAAAAGACAAAGCCCGCGAGTTATTTGCGCGTCTTGAGGAGAAAGACCCGGAAATGGTCGCCCTCTGGAAGAACTTCAGGGATTTGAGCCTGGCAGATTTCGACCGTGTCTACGCAAAATTGGGTGTTGAATTCGACACCACCATCGGCGAAAGCTTTTTTACGGCTCAAGCTGATGAATTAGTGGCCCAATGCCTATCGCGCGACCTTTGCAAGAAAGAGGAAACCTCGGAAGCAGTAGTAGTAGATATGGCAGGTATTCCTTCTTTTCTGTTAAGGAAACAGGATGGAACAACATTGTATCTGACCAGGGATTTGGCAACGCTCATATTCCGCGTTAAGGAGTTCAACCCGGATGCCATCCTGTATGTTGTGGGCAGCGAACAGGAGCTTAATTTCAAGCAATTGTTCGCATTCGCTGAAATTGCCGGGTATTTGCCCGCCAAGACGCGCGCCAAACACATCGGGTTCGGCATGGTATTGGTTGGCGGCAAGAAAATGTCAACCAGGAAAGGAACTCTCATTGAATTGGAAGAGCTAATCTCCCAATCGATCGAGAAATCGAAACAAATCCTTTCCCAGAAGAATTCCGATGCCGGATCAGCTATCATGGATGAAGTGGCGGAAATTATCGGCCTCGGGGCGATAATTTACAACGACTTGAGCCAGTCAAGGGTCAAGAACATCTCCTTTGACTGGGAAAAGATGCTGAATCTTGAAGGCGGCAGCGCAGTCTATTTGCAGTATACGTATGCCCGTATCAATTCGATCTTGAGGAAGCTTGTGGAAGCTTACAGCGAGATTGATTGGGAAGCATTAAGTAAAAGCGACATAGCGTTCGAAACAAAGATTGAATTCGACATCGCTAAGAAGCTGATGATGTTCCCAGAAGTTGTTGTAAAAAGCCAGGAAAATGATTCTCCCCATTTAATTTGTGTTTATTTGGAGGAATTGGCTCTTCTCTTCAACAGCTTCTACGGTGAGACATCGATTCTTAAGACTGAAGATCAAGGGCTGCGGAATTCGAGGATAGCATTGAGCAAAGGTGTAGCCATAGTGATCAAGAAAGGTTTGTCCTTGCTTAACATCAAAGTTCCCGAGAAGATGTAGGCAAGGCAATTTTGGCGCGGTTTCCCTAAAAAGAAGCCGCCCGTATTTTAGTAAGCGTTTTAATTCCAATTCTTGCCGCAGTGGAGGCCAAAGAGAATGTTATGCCGGGAATTTTAGTTCGTCGGGAACAGCTTTTAATCCAATAGATGAAAATAATACAAACTTTTCCGGGAATGCCAAAACGCGAGCTTGCCAAAAAATAGTTGCCAGGTTATTCTGCTAATAAATAAACTACCTAGCGGGTAAATAAAAAAATATATTGATGTCGGGATATTAACCCCGCCATCAACCAAAGGATGTTTCCTTCAAGATTACTTGCGTTTCGCTAAGGAATCTTCATTATTTTTGTTCCCCGCGGCAAGCTGACGGGGTATAAAAAGAATAAAATTAAAATCATGGAAGAGAAAAAAATCGATAAAATTGAAAAATTGGATTATTACGCGGTTGAGGCGGCCAAAAATTTGGCGAACTGGAAATATCCGGAATTAAAAGTCGTAAAATCAAGCCGCAATGTTTTTGTGGGCGCGGGCGATGCCGATAACACGGGACGAATTCTGGCGCAGAATTTCGGCGGCGTTGGATTTTCCGTGGTTGATTACAAAAGATTTTTTGAAAACAATCCCGAGCGCGATTCAAATATATATATCGTTAACGCTTCCGGCGCCAAAGACGGGGTGAAAATGGCGCAGTGGCTCACGGAAAACGGCTGGCAGCCCAAATTGATTACTTCCAACCCCGAACCGCCCGCGGGAAAATTTCTAAAGCCCGAAGATATTTTTGTGTTTCCCGCGATCATGGAACCGCCGACTTACAATGTAAGCACATACGCGGCAATGCTTTACGGCATTTTAAAAGAAGATGTAAGCGGTCTAAAAGAAAAGATTGAAAGCCTCAAGGTTCCCGATTTGCGCAAATACAAATTCATTTTCTTTCTTGCCGACGATAAATACGAAATTATCGGCAGAATGGCCAAGAGAAAAATTGCCGAAACGCTGGACGGCATCGGCGCGGACGCGGGCGGCTACTCCAACGCGGCGCATGGTATGTTGCTGCAGCCAAATCCCGACCGCTTGGTGTTTTGTCTGAACTGCAAATATGATGGCGCGGGCGATGCTTACGAATTAAACGGGGATTCTTATCTGGGATTGTTGCTTTGCCTGCATTACATTATCGGAAAAAACCAGACCGACCGGAATTCCGAAACAATCTTGCGCAACTATTTCGAGAATGCCAAAAAACAAGGCTGGGAATTCAACAAAGTCTGGTAATCAATTCCCTGGGCAAGTCCAGGGTTTGCCTCTGGATAAAATAAGGAATATTAATTAAACCGCTCCGCAACATTTATATCGCGGAGCTTTAATCTATTAATGTTCCTTTAACCGCTCTAAGATGGCGGTTGCGTCCAGCGACAATATACCAAGTTTCAACCCGGTATTTTGCCTGTTTGTTTTCATCGAATCCGTTGAAAAATCTTTTTTCAAATGGGAGAGCAAACATTTTTTTATTTTTCAATATTTCTTCCTCTATCCATATCCATCCCAAAAAATACATTCTGAATTTTCCGCGCCGGTCAGGTTTAACCGTATGCGAGGTAACGAGAATGAATTTTTTAGGTGGGATGTAGGGCGGTTTTTCAAAAATCAACTCTGATCCGGTGGCCATTTTTCCTCCTTTTTAATGAATCTTTGTTAAAGTTATCTTTTAATGGTGAATTTGTCAAAAATAAGATAATCGAAGCATAAAAACAAATACGATAAAAATCGTATTGTCGGTTGCATATCCAAGTATTTTATATATAATTGTCTTATTCATCACCGAAAATATGATCAAGTTGAATTCCTCCATTATTTTTAAAAATAAATTTTTGGTTCGGGCGTTTGCCGCAGTTGCAATTGTTGCGGTTTTTGCGGTTGCTTATTTTAATGACCATAAGCTGCCGGACGGGAATACCGCGATTCAAGATCATGAATTGCAAGAACAATCATCGGCATCGGCTGATCGCCAGAATAATATCGGGACCAGCGAGGGCGATGGCACTGTGGCGCCGCTTTTGGAAACCGAGATCGGCACGGTAAACAATCCGGTTGTATCGCCAACCCCATCCGGGGCTGGAACGGTTGCGGGCAAAGTTTGTTTTGGCGGGCAGTGTTATGGCGTGGAATTGGCAAAAACGCCGCAGGAAACCGAACATGGCTTGATGTACCGGGCAAGCTTGGATAAAGACAAAGGAATGCTGTTTGATTTCGGCGCCGCCGGAATCCACAAATTCTGGATGAAAAATACCTTGATCAGTCTGGATATGGTCTGGATTGGCGCGGACAATAAAGTGATTTTCATTTCAAACAATATCTCGCCCTGCATCAAAGACCCTTGCCCGCTATACGGCCCGGATGTTCCGGCAAGATATGTCCTGGAAATTAACGGCGGCGAAATGAAACGCTTGGCCGCGAAAGTTGGCGACGAGGTTGTAATAAGATAATTTTTGCTAATCCAGGGTTAGTTCCGCATAACCATTGTCCTCATTTTCCGTGACTGTAAAGCCTTCTTTTTTCATCAGCGCTTTGATGGCGAAATTATCTTTCAGGAAGCTCAAGTATATTTTTTTCAGACCCTGCAGGCGCGCGATGCGGATCATATGATCGGTGAGTTTTTTGCCCAAGCCTTTATTTTGCCAGACATCGGCCACGACAATCGCGAACTCGGCCGTTACATTGGGCTCTTCTTCGATCAGGCGGACGACGCCGATGGTGGTTTTTTTGCCTTTCTCTTCAATCTCGGCGATGATCGCGGTTTCGCGTTCGTAGTCGATCTGGGTGAAGTGGCGGGCGAATTTGGGGTCGAGATTATCCATCGCGGCAAAGAAACGAAAACGCTTGGTTTCTTCGGAAAGGCGGGCCAAAAATTCGCGGTGGCGGGGTTCGTCTTCGGCCATTATCGGCCTCAGGCTGACTTTTTGTCCGCCGTCGATTGTGATGCGGCTTTCGTATTCCTTTTGGTATGGCAGGATCGCCAGGTGCGCGTAAGGCTTGGGCGGATTTTCCATAATTTCCGGGTTAAAGACCACTTTAGCGTCCACGATCACGATGCCGTCGGCATCCGCGGCCAGCGGATTGATGTCGATCTCTTTTATTTGCGGAAAGTCAACCAGCAGGTAAGAGAATTTATAAAGGAAAAATTGCAATTCTTTGATATCGGCGCCGGGCATATTGCGGTAGCCCTTGAGCAGGGTGAATATCTTGGTTTGCTCCATCAGGTTTTTTGCCAAAGCCATATTCAGCGGCGGCAGGCCGATGGCAATGTCGTTGAAAACTTCCACGGCCACGCCGCCCATCCCGAAAGCGATCACCGGGCCGAACAGCGGATCGGATTTGGCGCCCACGATGAGCTCGAATTTTTTGGAAACCATTTTTTCTACGGTTATTCCTTGGATATCCTTGGGGTCGATATATTTTTTCGCGTTTTCCATCAATTCGGCAAATGCTTTTTTGGCTTCGCTCGCGGTCCGGATATTGAGTTTTACGCCGCCGACCTCGGTTTTGTGCAAAAGGCCCGCGGCTTCGAGCTTGATTGCCGCGGGGAAGCCGATTTTTTTGGCGATCGCCGCGGCGCGGTTGGCGTTTTTTGCCAGATACGCCGGATTTGCGTCCAGGCCATAACACTCCAGAAATTTTCTGGCCGGCGCGCCAGTGAGGATGAAACGCTGTTCAATTTTAGCGGCATCCATTATTTTTTGCGCGGTTTCGCTGTCAGGGGTGAATTCCGCGGGAATCGCTTCCGGGGTGGTTTGGATGTTTTCCAGATTCTTTTGCCATTCGTTTATGCCCAGAAAACAAGCGATTGCTTTTTCCGGAGTGCGGTAGACCGGTATTCCGGCGCCGCGCAGAATTTCAATCCCGTCTTTTACCTGGCGGCCGCCCATGAGCGAGGCAAATACCGGTTTGTCGTTGACGGCGGGCAGGCCGGCGATTTCGCGCGCGATCTGGTCGGACTGTGTTACCGCCTGCGGCGTGACAATAACCAAAATGCCGTCGATATCCGGATCATCGAGGCAGGCTTTGGTTGCGGCTTTGTAGTGTTCGGGTTTGCCGTCGCCCAAAACATCGATCGGGTTTGACCGGCTCCATGCCGGCGGCAGCTGCGCGTTGAGCGCTTGGATCATATTTTGGGAAATTTCGGCCAACCGTCCGCCGCGGGCGGTTAGAAAGTCGGTGGATATCACGCCCGGCCCGCCGGCGTTGGTGATGATCGCCAGTCGGTTTCCTTTGGGTTTTTTGTAACGGTTCAGGGTCTTGGCGTAATTGAAAAATTCGCTTACGGTGTCGGCGCGGATGACGCCGGCGCGCTGGAACGCCGCTTGAAAAACTTTATTATCGCCGGCCAGGGTGCCGGTGTGCGAAGCGACGGCTTTGGCGCCCGCCGATCCCAATCCGGCCTTCAAGCAGACGATGGGCTTGGTTTTTGAAAACGCGCGCGCCGAGCTCATGAATTTCCGGGCGCTGTTGAGCGATTCCATATAGAGCATAATGCTGGTAACATTCGGGTCGGTATCGAAATAATCGATCAATTCGTCAAAGCTGATATCGGCCATGGAGCCGATGGAAACAAAATAAGAGAAGCCGATATTATCGCGCATTGACCAGTCCAAAAAAGTATCGCAAAGCGCGCCGCTTTGGGAAATGAAAGCGATTCCGCCCGCGGCCGTGATCGCCGGCGCGAAGCTTGCGTTGAGGTTTATCCGCGGGCTGATGAATCCTAAGCAATTCGGGCCCAAAATTTTAATGTCGTATTTTTTCCCAAGGGCGGCAATGCGCTCAAACATTTTTTGGCCGGCGGCCCCCGCTTCCTTGAATCCCGAAGAAACGATCACCGCGCCGCCCGCCTTGGCTTTGCCGCATTCCTCCATAAGTTCCAAAACCGTGGCCGCCGGCGTGGCAATGATTGCCAGATCGATATGCTCGCCGATATCGCCGACTGAAGAATAGGCTTTAACTCCTTGCACGGTGCCGTCGTTAAGATTCACCGGGAAGACTTTGCCTTCATAGGCGCTGTCTTTGATATTTTTGAATATCGAATAGCCGACCGAATTTTCGCGGTCGTTGGCGCCGATAACCGCCACAGTCTTGGGATTGAAAAAATTATGAAGTTGGACAAGAGACATAAGAGTAAAATGCCAAATTTCAAATGACAAATGTCAAATAAAATTGAAAACTAAAAATTCAAATCCAATCAATTATTTTACATCAGAGCGGGTTTTTTGGGAAATTGGGTTTTAGTAAAAAAACAAGCAAATACAAAATGACAATGTATTGCCTGATTATTGGGTGGCGCTTGGATAAGCAAGAAGGAGGGAGGAAGGAAGTTGCTTATGCAAACGCCACATATGCACCGGGTATCTTTTTCCACAACGAAGCAATTTTAAACTAAATCCAAACTTTATTTTTGTCAAATTTACGCACCATTGTATTTTTGCATTATTTCTTATATTATATTCTATTCGGTCGGGAAGGACGGCCGAAGATGCGATGGTATTGACATTTTATCAATATCATTGCATAGTCAAAATCGGAGGAAGGAAATGTCAGTAAAAATAAAAGCTTGTTCGAGATCTCCCGAGGGTCTCGAAAGGAAAATTTTGGAAATATCAAAACGTGGCCCTGTTCGACAGGGTGAGTATGGGAGAGATGGGAAGATATACTTCTCTATCCTTTACCTTGTATAAGGTGTTCGGCGCGAGCGATTAAATGTTGTCGAATCGCAATGACCGTCACCTTTTTCTTTTTTAAAGCCGTAAGGCGTTTTTTTATTACAAAAAATCAAACATTTGACAGCAGTTATCGGTTCGCTACAATAGAAACACTAATAAAAAAAATATGGAACCAAATCAAAAGTGTTATGATTGCAAAGCCGATATCGAGATCGAGGGCGATCAGATAAAAAACGGCGTGTTGCTGTCATATAAGGAAGGCGACAAGGAGTATGAGGTTTTCAAGTGCGCCGATTGTTACAAGGCCAATCCGCGCTTGAGCGATTACAAACCGTGCGAAGTTTATTCGCGCGTCTGCGGCTACCTGCGGCCGGTGGGGCAATGGAACGCGGGAAAACAGCAAGAATACAAGGAGAGGAAAGAATACAAGAACTCTTAAATTCAAATATTCGAGCTTCGTGCTTCGAATTTTACTGCTTTTATGGATAAAACTTTGCAAAATTTGGCTAAGGCGTTCGCGGGCGAGTCGATGGCGCGCAACCGCTATACGATGTTTGCCAAGATCGCCAAAAAAGAAGGCTTTGAGCAGATCGCCGAGGTTTTTTTGATGAGCGCGGACAACGAGCGCGAGCATGCCAGCTGGCTTTTCAAACTGATCAGCCAGCTGCAAACCAAGGCGGGCATTTCCGGGGAAAAGATTGTCATCGAAGCCGAAGTAGCCACGGTTTATGGTACGACCGAGGAAAATCTGAAGGTTGCCATTGCCGGCGAAAATTACGAACACACGCAAATGTATCCGGATTTTGCCCGCGTTGCCGACGAAGAGGGATTGCCTGATATCGCCCAGCGCCTGCTGGCGATTGCCAAGGCCGAAGAGCACCACGAGAACCGCTTTCAGAAAGTTTTGGAAGTGGTGGAGGCAGGGGCAGTGTTTGAAAAAGCGGCTGATTCCTGGTGGGTCTGCCGCGAATGCGGTTATATTCATTTCGGCAAAATCCCGCCGGCAGTTTGCCCGTCCTGCGACCATCCGCAATCGTATTATCAATTGCGCTGTGAAAAGTATTGAATTTCGCAAGGAGCGGCGCCTTTTATGTTAGAATGTTGATATGCCGGTATCAAGAATTTTAGGCCTGCTTCTTTCGCTGTCGGTTCCCGCTTTAGCGGCGGCGGTTTTTTGGTTTGGTTTTTTGCAAACCGGCGCGCCGGCAACGCAAAATTTGAAAAACGCCGCACCGGAAAAAAAAGCTGGCGCGAACAGCGCTCAAGAAACCGCACCGGAAAAAATTATCGAACTCGAACCGCCGGCCAGCGCGGCCGCGCCGGTGATTTTAACTCCGGTCAAGAAGATTGTTTCCGCACCCGCGGTGAAACTGCCGGAATTGACGCAAAGCCAAGTGGTTGGAAACGGCGCGCTGACCCGCGCCGGAGTGATCGGCGCAACCAACCGCCAGCGCCAGATTTATTTGGGCGCCGGCTACGGTTTGAAAGAAAACGCCATGCTGGATATTGCCGCGGCCAGCAAGATTGAAGATATGTTCGGCGGCCAATATTTTGAGCATATATCGCCGCTGGGAAGAGACGCGATGTATTTTGCAGGTTTGTCCGGTTATGAATATATTGCCATCGGCGAAAATTTGGCAAAAGGCAATTATGCCGGCGATGATGATCTGGTGCAGGCGTGGATGGACAGTTCCGGACACCGGGAAAACATTTTAAAATCCGGTTACAAGGAAATCGGCGCGGCCGTCGCTTACGGATTGTTCGAGGGCAAAAATACCTGGCTGGCGGTGCAGATTTTTGCGGTTCCCGAATCCGCGTGCCCGCGCGTTGATGCTGATTTGTCCTTGCAGATCAGCGCCGGCCAAAAAAACCTTGACCGGTTTTCCCAAGAGCAAAATACCCTGCTGGCCCGGATCAACGGCGAAAAGAGCCGTGCGTTGGTTCTTGAAAAAGAATTAAACAATCTGATTTCTTCCGGGGCGGCGGATGCAACGATAAAAGCCAAGCAATCGGCGCTGAACATAGCAATAACCGCTGCCAACCGGGATGTTGCCAGCTATAATAACAATATAAAAGAAATGAAAACCGCTTACAATGATTATAAAACCAAGATTGACAAATACAATTCCCAAGTCGCCGCTTTCAACGCCTGCGCCAGCGCGATTGAGTAAAATGATTGAATTAACAACCTAAAAAAGTTAGATTTAAGGTACAAAATTCATTATGGCAAACGATATCAAAATTAATCATCGAATAATAAAGGGGGACTCGAGGCAGATGAAAGAATTATCGGACGGTTCGGTTCATTTGGTGGTTACTTCGCCGCCGTATTGGCAATTAAAGGATTACGGAACCGACGAACAGATCGGCTATAACGATACTTATGAAGATTATATAAATAATCTCAATTTGGTTTGGCAGGAATGCTATCGGGTTTTGCAGAACGGCTGTCGTTTGTGCATCAATATCGGCGACCAATTCGCGCGCTCGGTTTATTATGGGCGTTACAAAATAATACCAATAAGAACGGAAGTAATTAAGTTTTGCGAAACCGTCGGTTTTGATTATATGGGTGCGATCATTTGGCAAAAATCAACGACAATGAATACCACCGGCGGTGCTACGATTATGGGTTCGTTCCCTTACCCGCGAAATGGAATAATTAAACTTGATTACGAGTTCATTCTAATTTTTAAAAAGATTGGCGAACCGGAAAAACCAAGCAGAGAACTGAAAGAAATGTCAAAACTCACCAAAGAAGAATGGAATACATATTTCCAAGGTCACTGGAATTTTAACGGCGCAAGGCAAGACGGTCATATTGCGATGTTTCCCGAAGAACTGCCCAAAAGATTGATCAAGATGTTTTCTTTTGTAGGAGATACCGTGCTTGATCCTTTTGTCGGCAGCGGTACGACATCATTGGCGGCAAAAAAATTAAATCGCAGCTCGGTTGGTTACGAAATAAATTCGAAATTTATTGATATAATTAAACAAAAATTATCTGTTAATGATAATTCGTCATTTAATTTTATAAATCAAGTTTCCCATAAAGGCAATTATCAGAAAGAAATTGCCGATTTGCCTTACATTTTTAAGGATATGGTTAAGTTGAATAAAAAAATTGATCCTAAAAAAATGCAGTTTGGATCAAAAATTGACGATAACAGGGCGCAGCGGGAAGATATGTTTACCGTTAAAAATATATTGAGTCCGGAAATAATAAAACTTAATACTGGTTTAATAATAAAATTGCTTGGCGTCAAGACAAATCCTCTGCAAATCGATGCGGCTAAGAAATTTCTATTCGAGAAAACCAACAAGCAAAGAGTTTTTTTAAGATTTGATAATCTAAAATACGACAGTAATAACAATTTGATGTGCTATTTATACTTGCAGAATAAAACTTTTATTAATGCGCATTTGATAAAAGAGGGATGTGTTTTTGTCGATAACGAAACAAATTATAGATATAAAGATAAATTTAATAATTTAATGAATAATTATGTCGGATAAAAAAGAGGATAAACTATCGGCTGATTTTGGCAAAAAAGAAAAGGTGCTGAATTATGCTTGTCAGACTTATCAATTGTCGCGACCAAATAAAGTTGGCGCAGTCATGGCATTGATACGAGAATGTCAGCCAAAAACAATTGGCGAATGGAAGAATTGGTATTTCGAAAAAGCGTTTACCGCGAGTAAAAATCCGGTAAAAATTACGCCAGAAATTCTGGCGGAGCTGGGCCAGCGGTTATATGAAAAAATTACTGAAGTGGTAATTCCTGAATGGCAAGCGGCGTTCGAGGAATTGTCACTGGAAGATTGCAAGAGTTATATCTATAATTTGACGATAAATCGCACTTATGACGGTTTCATTCGCGAAAAATCTGTGGTTAACGATGGATTGGAGAGAATTTTTCCGGAAGTGAGATTTGTTGAAAGCGACAATGACCTTGACCACGCAGGGGATATCGATTATTTGGGTTTTGTAAGCGAGCGCGCTTTCGGCGTTCAGATCAAACCGGTGACAGCGCAGGGTAATTTTGGCAATTATTCGATTTCCAGAGAATGAAAAACAATAACTACTCCCCACTTCATTCGGGAGATTTTTTATGGGGAGTGCGATTCTAATTCTCGGGCTTCACGAAAGCGGCAAAGAGGCTGGGGACCATGAACAGGGTGAAGAAGGAGGAAACCGACAGGCCGCTGATGATCGAGACGCCCAGGGCTTGCCAGGTGATGCTCGACAGGGTTATCGGGATGATGCCAATGATGGTGCAAAGCGAAGTGATGAAGATGGCTTCGAAGCGCGATTTGCCCGCGTCAATGATCGCTTCGCGGAAAACAATGCCGTTAGCCAGATTCAGGTTGATCTTATCGATGAGGATGATCGCGTTTTTTACCACGATGCCGAATAGCGCCAGTATCCCGATCAATCCCGGGAAGCTCAAAGTAACATTCATTACCGCCATTCCGAAGAACACGCCGATAAGAGCTAATGGCACGGTGATCAAAACGATCGCGGCTTTGATGAAGGAATTGAACTGGATGACCATTGTTGCCACGATCAGAATAAACGCCAGGCCCATGGCCGCGATGATCGATTGCACGGATTCGGCATTGGTTTCATTTTCGCCGCCGTAGGTTATTTCATAACCGCCGGGCAGTTTGTATGAAGAGGCTTTTTTTTGGAATTCGGCCAGCGCTTCGTTGGATGTGGTTTTAGCCGTAATATCGCTGGTCAAAAGCACGGTTCGTTTCTGGTCAATGCGGCTGATGCTTTCCACGGAAGGATCAAGCGATATTGTTGCCACATCCTTCAGGAATACGGACTGTTTGGACGGGCTCAATATCTGCAGATTTTGCACCGCTTCAAGGTTGGGGATCAGCGCCGGATCAAACTGCGCCACGACATCCACATCCTCGTTGCCGCGCAGAATCGTGGTCACTTCGGCGCCCGAAATGGCGGTGCGCAGGACCGATCCCACATAAGCCGCGGAAAGGCTGTTTTGCGCCAATTTTGCCTGGTCGAGTTTGAAAGTATATTGAGGGACGGATTCCTTAAGCGAAATGCTTGCATTGACTGTTCCGGGGACGGATTCCAGAATTGGTTTCAGGTCATTGGCGATGCGCTGCAACTCGGAAACATCGTCGCCGCTGATCTGGGCCTGGAAAGCCGAACCGCTGGGCGGTCCGCCGCGCAACGACACGATGGTTACTTTCGCGCCCGGAATTCCGGCCAGATCGTTGCGGAAGATTTCTTCCAGTTCGTAAGATTTCAAAACGCGGTCTTTTTTATCAACAAGGTTGATCGTAATGGAAGCTTTGTTCGCTCCGCCGGAACTGCTGGAAACTGCGGTTGAGACCTCCGCGCCCACCGTGGTTGAGAAATTGGCAATCTCCTTGTAGCCTAATAATTTCTCCTCAACAATCTTGGCGATTTTGTCGGTTTCCGAAAGTTTGTAGCCGGTGGGCGCTTCAATATTGATATACATGTAGCCGAAATCGTCGGCCGGAAAAAATTCCGATTTAACGATGCCGGTTATCGGCAAGGCGGCTGCGATTATGAATAGCGCGGCCATTCCCGCGAAGAAAAATCTCCGTAAACGGGCGTTGTTGATAAGCTTGGAAAGATATTTTTCGTAAAGCGGGAGTGCAGCGTTAAGATTCAATATTCCGTGGAACAGGCGGCGGGAAAAACTTTTGTTGTTTTCATCGCTATGGCCGCGCATTTTTTGCTTTATCAGTTCATCATCCTTGGTTTCCATCCGTATCAGGCGGCTGTTATGTTCCAGTGCCGATTTTCCGCCTTTTTCATACCAATAGACCATCAGTCCGGAGCCGGCCAGCATAATTATGCCCGCCGCGGTTGCCGCGGGGTTGTTTTGCCAAAGCAATATTGCCGCCAGCGCCAGCAGGGAGCCGCAATAAATGAAGAAAAATTTTTTGGTCAGGCGCACCCGTTCCAATATCGCGGCCAGCGGATGGTTGACCATCAGTGCGATCAGCAGCGACGCAACCAGGGTTACGGAGATGGTTATCGGGATCGATTTTAGAAATTCACCCATAATGCCGGAGGAGAATAACAAGGGCAGGAATGCCCATACGGTGGTGAGCGTGGTCGTGGTCAGGACGATCTTGAAGTCATTCAACACGAGCAGCACCGCTTCTTCGGGCGTGAACTTGCCGGTGCGCATATATTGCTTGGTTGCCGAAACCACCACGATGGCATCGTCAACGATCAGGCCCAGCGACAAAAGCAGGGAAAACATCGACAGGAAGTTGAGCGTAATGCCGGTCAAATCCATTACGCCGAAAGTGATGAAAAACACAAGGGGTATTGCCAGTCCCGCGACTAGGGCTTCCTTCAATCCGATAAGCAGGAACAGCACGCCCATTACCAAAATGACGGTTAGGATAAAGTCGTCCGTGAGTTGGTCAAAATCCTGGCGGATATATTTGGCGTTGTCCAAGGTTATATTGTATTCAAGGCCGGGAATCGTTTTTACATAATTATCCAAGGAAGCTTTGGCCAGATCAACGGTGTTGATGACATTGCCGCCGGTGCGTTTAACGACGCTAAGCGTAACCGCATCGCCGGGGGCTTTTCCATCCGAAGATATTCTTGATATTTTGGTTTTTTTGATCGCGGTTTCGCGCACGGCAGCGATATCTTTCAACAACACGGTTGTTCCCGAAATGTTTCCCACGGGCAAGTTCTGCAATTGGCCGGCATCGTAGATGCGGCCGTCGGCGCGCACCGGATAAGCATACTTTTCACCTTCAAAATTACCCGAAGGCACGCTGATATTGGCGGCTTGTATCGCGGCGTTCGCCTGGGCGACGCTTATGCCGTAATAATTGATCTTTTCGGGCGAATAATCGATCTCAATCTCGCGCTGGCTGCCGCCCGCGATGTTTACTTCTCTTATCCCGGGGATTTTTTCCAATTCCCCTTGTATATCTTTGGCGTAATCGTAAAGAGTGAACCCGTCATAAGGCCCGTTTATCGCCAATGTCAGTATCGGGCTGTCGTCAAACGATATTTCAAAAACCGACGGATCGTTGGCGTCGCTCGGCAGTTCGCTTTTTATGTTGCTGACCGCGTCGCGCACTTTGCGGATGGAATCGTTCAGATCGAGTTTTGCGTCAAATTGCACCACCACGCTGGAAACCGAATTTGCCGAAGTCGATGTTATCGTATCGATGCCCGTGATGCCGGATATCCTGTTCTCGATTTTCTTTGTTACCAGCTCTTCCACATCGGCAGGCGAAGCGCCGGGGAACATGGTGCTGACCACTGCGATAGGAATTTTTACTTCAGGATTGGATTCGCGCGGCAGCTTGAAAAAAGAGTAGATTCCCCATACCGAGATCAGCGCGATCAGCAGCGCGATCACGCGGAATTTATAAACAAAAAAGCTAAGCCACATCTTTTTCAATGCGGGATTGAATTTCAGCCGTTCCAAATATAACTGGTCGAATGAAGGTTTTGATTCCATGATTAATGATCAACCTTTGACCATTGACCTTTAACCATTAACAAAACTTATTTAGTTAAGGGTTAAAAGTTAATAGTTAATGTTTTATTGTATTTTAACTCGGTCTCCTTCCTTTAATCCGCGCACCGCGGGAATGATTTGCATATCCGGGGTTAATCCGAGAGTTACATAAACGCTTTCACCCACAATTTCGCCGACAGTGACCGGTATTCTTTGGATAATTTGGTCTTGGTTCGCGGTCAGGGCGTAATTCTCGTTTCCGGTGAATTGGATCGCCTGGATTGGCAGAAGATAGGTTTCATTGCCGCTGTTATTATTGGCGGCAATTTTGACGCTTGTGCTTTGTCCGACGATTGCCGCCGGATTCGGGTTTTTTGTTACCGCGATGACAACTTCCGCTTTTTTCGCGGTTGCGTCAATCGCCGGGGAGATATTGGAAACGATGCCCGCGCCGTTGGTACCGACAATGGCCGGATTGCCTGGCGCGATCGCCGATAAGTCGCTTTCCGAAACATAGGCTTTCACTTGCAAGGCGTTTGGGTTGACTACAGTGGCGACAAGCAGTCCCGGCGCAGCCAGTTCGCCCGCGCGGGCCGAAAGGTAGGATATTTTGCCGCTGATAGGCGAGACGATCTTTGTTTTTGCCAAGGTTGCCTGGAGTGCGTCAACCGCAGCCTGGGCTTGTTTTATCTGTTCGGCCGAAGCGCCGGCGAGTTTTATGTTAAGCGCCTGATTTGCGGCGCGCCAGGCGGTTTCGGCTCCTTGAAGCGCGCTCAAAGCGCCGCTCACGGTCGAGCGGGCGGCGGAAAATTCGGCTTTATAGCCGTCGATTATTTGCTTGTATACGGCGTTGTCGTTTGAAAGATTGTTTACCAGCGGCGCCATTGAGTTTGTAAAGTCGATTTCTTTTTGGAGGTTGGCCTTGGAAAGCGCCAGCGAGTTTTCGATCGATTCGGCCCCGGATTGGTCATTCAATGCGTCTATCGAAGCGCGCCAGTCGGCAATGATTTTTTCCAACGCGTATTTTTGTTTTCCGGCCGCAATTGCCAATTCGGGATCGGATGCCTGGAAGGTTGCTTTGCCCGCCGCGGTGTCCGCGACGATCAAGAACTCGGCATTGCTTTGCCGCGGGTTGGCAAAAAATTTGTCGGCGCGGTTATGGATCGCATCGTCGGATTTGGCGTAAGAATCTTTGATTGAATTGATAAGCGCGGTTTTCGTCTCTTCTGCGGAAGTCAGCGAAAGCTGGACATCTTCGGCCCGGGCGCCTTTCTTCAATTCATTCAGTCGCGCAACTGCCTGGTCCAGCTGGGCGCTGATATCGTTGTTTTGCAGTTGCACCAGGATTTGGCCGGCGCTGACGGTATCTCCCAATTTGGCGTTAACCGAGATGATCTGTGCCGACAGTTGGCTTTTTAAGTCTGCCTGGCCCATTGATTGGACCAGCCCGTTGTCGATATTAACGGTTTTTGTCTGGCGGTAGCCGCTGACCGGAACCAGCGATACCGAAGGCGTTTTTGCGCCGATTTGGCCGATCGCATTGGATTTTATGCGGTTGGCGATGGTTATGGAAGCCAAGGCAACGGCAATGATTACGAACGCCGCGGCCACTTTATGCTGTTTTATGGAAGAAATGAGATTCATGGGATTTTTTGATTATTTAATGAAAAAAGAAGCTAAATATTCGCTGTAAACTTTTTGGGGCGCGATCTTGATATTGTGCTTGCTTTGCAGGACATAGGCGTGTACGGAATTAACCAGCACTTCGGCGGCAAGATCGGATTGCTTGACTCCGTAACAGGCAAGCACTTTTCCCAGATCCTTTTTCATTTCGGCCAGTATCGGCAAGATTTTTTCGAATACTATCGGATGCAATCCGGCGACTTTCATATCCACGGGCCGGATGACGATGCCGTTTTTCAGGCAGATCGTGATCGTGCGGTCGATCATCTGCGCCAGGGCGCCTTCTCCGGGCAGGCAGACTTTCGATTCCTGTTCCAGGTTGTTTTTTATCTGATCGATGACTTCCTCGATGATTGCCGCGAATATTTCTTCCTTGCCTTTGAAAAAGTAATAAAGAGAGGCCTTGGTGATGCCGACATCGCGGGCGATATCGTCCATCGAAGTGGGCGAGTAGCCATCCTTGGCAAACCTCTTCTTGGCCGCCTCAATTATCTCAAGTTTCCGGGTATTTTCCATATTGATTTTTTTATATTTACCTACCAAATGGTAGGCAACAGTATTCTATATACACCCCTGATTTTCCAAAGTCAAGTTGTTATTTTTGGCCGCTTGAAAACGGCGGGGTTGCCATTTTTTGATTTTTGTTTTTGCGCGTAAATGGTAAAATATTTTAATAATCCAATTACCAATGATGAACAATAAAAAGATCGGGCTGGCGTTGAGCGGCGGCGGGGCGCTGGGGGTGGCGCATATCGGCGCGATCGAGGAGATCGAGAAAGCCGGGATAAAGGTCGATTATATTTGCGGGGTATCGTCGGGCGCGATCATCGGCTTGGCGTATGCGGCGGGCGGTCTGGATACTCTGCATAAATTTTACGAAGAAACCTTGGCGAATTTCGCGCAGAGGAATCGCTTTATTTTTGCCAAAGGCCCGGACGCGGCATTCAAATATATCGAGTCGGCTTTGAGAATGATTTGCGCCGGCAAGGATTTTTCCGGTTTGGCAATCCCGTTTTCCTGCAGCGCGACCAATTTGGCAACCGGAGAAAGGGAAATTCTTGATTCGGGCGATCCGGTGGCGAGCGTGATGGCCACTTCGGCCTATCCGGGAGTGTTTACGGCGCAAAAATTGAACAATAACTTGTATATTGATGGCGGAACCGCGCGCAACCTGCCGGCCGAAGAGGTTCGCGCGATGGGCGCGGATTTTGTTATCGGTTCGTCGATCTATGCGGTGGATAGGATCGACGGAAAAATTGCGGGAAAAATGAACCGCCTGGAAGTTGCCGCGCGCGCGATGGATATCATGCAAAAGGAATTGAGCCGTTTCGAGGAAAAACAATGCGATTTTTGTTTTAATCCGGTCGTGGCGCAATACAAGTGGTTCGATTTTTTCAAAATGGAGAAGATCGCAATTCAAGGCCGGGAAAACGCCGCCAAACAAATTCAAAAGCTTTTAGAACGGATTTAAAAATGAAATTAACCTCCAAACAAAAGAAAATATTGATTGCCGCGCTGGCCGTGCTGGTTTTGGCGGTATTAGGGCGGATCAATGGCGGCCAGGTCGCAGTCGCTCCCGGGCAAAGAGACAATCCAACCTCAACTGTGCCGGCGGCCGCCAAAGAGGCGATCGTTACCAAGATTATTGACGGCGATACGGTCATTGTTTCCGGGGGAGACAGCGTGCGTTTGCTTGGTATCGACGCAGACGAAAAAGGCTACCCGTGCTACGACGCGGCGCGCTTGCGTTTGGAAGAATTGGTTTTGGGAAAAACGGTTTTACTGGAGACTGACGCCGGGAATCTCGACCAATACGGCCGCCAATTGCGCTATGTCTTTTTAAATGGCGAAAATATCAATGAAAGATTGGTTGCCGAGGGCCTGGCGATCGCGCGCTTTTACCCGGAAAACCAGAAATACAAAGCCGAGATCGTCGCGGCCGAAACCGAAGCGATAAAAAACAAAACCGGCTGCAAGTGGCAAAATTATAAAAAATAATTATGGCGGTTATCGGAAAAATAAAAAAAGAATTGCGGCAAATGGCGGATTCGCAAAAGGCAAAAGATCTTCAAAGATTTTTTAAGACAGGTAAGGGGGGGTATGCCGAAGGCGACAGGTTTTTGGGCGTGATGGTGCCGCAAACACGGCTGGCGGTTAAAAAATACTGGAAAGAAATTTCGCTTGATGAAACGCGGGAATTGCTGGAAAGCGGATTCCACGAAGAGCGGCTGCTGGCGCTTTTGATGTTGGCGAAGAAATTTGAAAAAGGTGGCGATAAAATGAGGAAAGAAATTTTCAATTTATATTTGGCAAATACGAAATATATCAATAACTGGGACTTGGTGGATGTGACGGCGCCCAACATTGTCGGCGCATATCTGGAAGGCAAAGACTGCGGCATCTTGTTTGAATTAGCCAAATCAAAAAACTTGTGGGAGCGGCGCATCGCGATGCTGGCGGCATTCCGGTTCATCAAAAACGGCGATGCCTCAATGGCGCTCAAAATCGCCGAAATTTTAATCAGCGACAAAGAAGATTTGATCCACAAAGCCGTCGGCTGGATGTTGCGCGAGATCGGCAAAAATTGCGGCCGGGAGATCGAGGAAGAATTTTTGGATAAGCATTGCAAAACTATGCCGCGCATAATGCTGCGTTACGCCATTGAGCGGTTTTCTGCCGAAAAGAGGAGATATTACATGGGCAAATGATTATTGTTGCGGCGATTATCCACGGATCGGCCGCGGTGTCGGCGATATTAAAATTTAAAAATATACAATATGACAAAAGAAATCAAACTAAGCTTATCAGTTATTGCCGCCTCGTTTGCGGCCGGTGTTTATTTTTATCCGTTGATGCCGGAAATGGTTGCGTCCCATTGGGGGATCGGCGGCCAGGCGGATGATTATATGCCGAAATTCTGGGGACTGTTTTTGATGCCGATAATGTCTTTGGCGATTTTCGGACTTTTCCTTTTGCTGCCCAAGATCGATCCGATGAAGGCGAATTATGCCAAATTTAGAAAATATTACGACGGATTTTTGCTGGCCTTTGTCGTTTTCATGGCTTATATTTACGCATTAACGCTTTTCTGGAACAAGGGTGCCAATATCGATATGGAGAAGGCGATCATCCCGGCGATGGCGGTTTTGTTCTATATCGTCGGAACGGTATTGGAAAAGGCCAAACAAAATTGGTTTATCGGCATCCGGACGCCTTGGACATTGTCCAGCGAAAAGGTTTGGGATAAAACCAACAAGCTGGCCGCGAAATTGTTCAAGACCTTTGCCATTATCGTTTTGTTTTCGATATTATTCGGCCCGGAAGTTTTTATCGGCACGATATTATTGTTGGTTGTCACCTCGATTTATTTGACGCTCTATTCGTATCTGGAATTCAGGAAAGAAGCCCGCCATATAAAGGATTGACAGGGAGGCGCATGGTTTGGTATATTAAAGCCGACGGAAAGAGTCGGCTTTTAAATTATACAAATGAAAATTTCCACCAGGGTTCAGTATGGGTTGCGGGCGATGGCTTATCTGGCGCAAAACGCCGAGGGCGGCCGGGCGGTGTCAATCCGGGAAATCGCTTATAAAGAAAAGATTTCCGCGGATTATTTGGAGAAAATTTTTGCCAAGCTTTTGAAAGCAAATTTGCTGGCGGCGAAAAAAGGCGTTTCGGGAGGTTATATCATGGCCAAGCCGCCCGGCGGGATCAAGATCAGCGAAATTTTTAACGCCGTGGAAAATCCGGCCACGAAGGTAAAATGCATCGATTCCAAATGCTCCCGCGAGCATGGCTGCCTGACGAAAGATCTGTGGTGCCGCATGCAGGCCGCGGTCAACGGTTTCCTTGAATCCGTGACTCTGGAAGACCTCATTAGAGAAAAAGCTCGAAGCACGAAGCTCGAATGTTCGAAATAATTTCCAAATTATCAAATGACAAAATTTTAAAAACGAATTCATTTAAAATATTTGAACATTCGAACTCGTTTCGGATTTCTAATATTCGAACATTCGGATTTAAACAAACCATATGGTTAAAAAAATAATTCGTTCTGCGAAAAAGAAAAAGTCCGTGGCGCAGCCTAAGCGAATATACATGGATTATGCCGCGGCCACTCCGGTTGATCCGCGGGTGGCAAAAATTATTGCGCAAAATCTGCCCGCAATGTTTGCCAATTCAATGTCGTTCCACAGTTTTGGCCAGCAGGCGCGCGAGATTTTGGAACAGAGCCGCGCGGATATCGCCGGCATAATCAACGCGAAGGCCAAGGAAATAGTTTTTACCGGTTCAGCAACCGAAAGCAACAATCTGGCATTGAAAGGCGTGATGTTTGCCAACCGCGGGCGGGGCAAGCATTTGATAATTTCACCCGTCGAGCACGCGTGCGTGATGGAAAGCTCGGAGTGGCTCTGGCGCCAGGGGTTTGAAGTGTCGCGCCTGAAAGTCGATAAATTCGGCTTGGTGGATCCCAACGATGTGGCGCAAGCGATCCGGCCGGATACGATATTGGTTTCGGTGATGCATGCCAATAACGAAATTGGCACCGTTGAGCCGGTTGCCGAGATCGGCAAAATTTGCCGCGAGAAAGGCGTGTATTTTCATACCGACGCGGCGCAAAGTTTCGGCAAGATCGCTATTGATGTGCAAAAAATGAACATTGACCTGCTGACCGCCAGCTCGCAAAAAATCTACGGCCCGAAAGGCGCGGCTTGTTTGTATGTCCGTGAGGGCGTGAAAATCGAACCGGTGTTGCACGGCGGCGGCCAGGAATCGGGCTTAAGATCGTCAACAGTGAATGTGCCGGCAATCTACGGGTTTGCCCAGGCGGGATCGATTGCGAAGAAGGAAATGGCAAGGGAAAGCGCGCGGCAGATTGTTTTGCGCGATAAATTCATCAACGGGATTTTAAAAAATATCAAAGGTTCGCATTTGAACGGCCATCCGACGAAAAGATTGCCGGGCAATGTAAATATCTGGTTCGAGTTTGTCGAAGGCGAATCAATGATCATCCAGCTGGATATCAACGGCATCGCGGGTTCGACGGGTTCGGCCTGTTCTTCGGCAAAACTTACCGCCAGCCATGTTTTGACGGCGATCGGTTTGCAGCCGCAGGAAGCGCACGGTTCGCTGCGCCTGTCTCTGGGCCGCTGGTCAAAAGCAAGCGATGTGAATTATGTGTTAAAAATTTTGCCCAAGATCATAACCAGATTAAGAGAGATATCTCCATTTAAATCAAATGCCCAAGAAAATTCTTAAGAAATCCATTAAAAAAACAGCAAAAAAACCGGCGGTTTGCCGGCCAAAATGCGGTGTTTGTCCGAAGGGAAGAACTGGTGCCAGCGGGCCGTACACGGAAACCGTGATGGAGCATTTTTCCAAGCCGCATAATTACGGCAAAATTGCCGATGCCGACGGTGTGGGTAAGGTTGGAAACTTGGTATGCGGCGATGTGATGTGGCTGTATATTAAAGTTGTCAAAAATAAGGCGGGTAGGGAAACTATCAAAGACATCAAGTTTGAAACTTTCGGTTGCGTGGCGGCGATTGCCACTTCCAGCGCGATTACGGATATCGCCCAAGGAATGGCGCTTGAAGACGCGTATAAAATCGATAAGAAGGCGATTGTGGATGAACTGGGAGGTTTGCCGCCGGTAAAGTTGCATTGCTCGGTGCTGGCCGCCGATGCTTTGGTGGAGGCGGTATATGATTATTATGTAAAACAAAAGCGGCAAATTCCGGCGGCATTGGAAGAAAAGCACCGGCGGATAAAAAAAGAAAAGGATATCGTGGAGGAAAAATACAAGGATTGGGTGGGTAAGGAAGAAGAAATGCACGGATAGTATGATTTCAAAAAACCGCTCGAAAATTGTGGGCGGTTTTTGTTTTCTTCCGGTTTGCGGTACAATAGCTGATTGGGATTTAAAAAGGAAAGGAGTTATTTTTAATGAAAATAAATGTATAGCGCAATGGCAATAGGCGGGATAATCATGAAAGCGGCGAGTATTATGTATGTTAATATGCCACATTCGCGTTTTCGCATTATTTCAACCTCCATGGAGCTATTTAAAACAAATTAAGCGATAAAGTCAATGGTGATGGACTTGGGTAAATTAAATGAGGAACAGCTGGCGGCGGTAACCCATGGGGGCGGGCCGCTTTTGATTGTGGCGGGCGCGGGGACGGGGAAGACGCGGGCGATCACATACAGGATTGGTTATTTGGTGGAGCAGGGGTTTGCAAAACCCGAGGAAATTTTGGCGCTGACTTTTACTGATAAAGCCGCGGGCGAGATGGAAGACCGCGTGGACGATCTGCTGTCGCTGGGTTATGCCGATCTTTGGAACTGCACTTTCCATTCGTTTTGCGAACGGATTTTGCGGCAGAACGGATTGGACATCGGCATTCCTGCCAATTTCAAACTGGCGGACCAAACCGCAGCTTGGCTTCTGGTGCGGCAAAATATCGATCGCTTAAAACTTAAATATTACAAGCCTTTGGGCAATCCGGCGAAATTCATCCACGCGCTTTTAAATCATTTTTCGCGGTGCAAAGACCAGGGGATATTCCCCGCGGATTATCTGAAATATGCCAAAGGCGCGGTTGAGGAAAAAGAAAGGGTGCTTGAAGTGGCGCGCGCCTACGGTTATTACCAGAACTTGTTGATGGAAAATAACCTTCTTGATTTCGGCGACCTTTTGAACTACGCGGTTGATCTTTTTCGCAAACGCCCGGCGGTCTTGAAAAAATACCGCAAGCAATTCAAATACATCCTGGTTGACGAATTTCAGGACACCAACTGGATCCAGTACGAGCTGGTAAAACTTATTGCCTTCCCGAAGAATAATCTGACCGTTTGCGCCGACGACGACCAGGCGATCTACCGCTGGCGCGGGGCGAGTTTCGGCAACATTGTCCAGTTCAAGAACGATTTTCCCCAAGCGGCGCAGATAGTGTTGACACGCAATTACCGCTCTTGCCAGAATATTTTGGATGCGGCCTACGGTTTTATCCAAGGCAATAATCCCCGGCGTTTGGAATTTATCGCCAAGATCGATAAACGGCTGGTTGCTGATTCCAAATGCGCCGGCAAGATCAGCCATCTGCATTTCAAGTCCGTGGAACAGGAAGTCCAGGGCGTAGTCAACGAAATCATCAGGACAATGAGAGAAGTCAAGAATTGCGAATACGGCGATTTTGCGATTTTATTGAGAGCCAATGAAAGCGCGGGCCAATTTGCGCGCGCTTGCGAGCGTTCGGGCGTGCCGGCGCAGTTTATGGCGTTGAAAGGCCTTTATTCCAAACCCGTGATTTTGGACATCATTTCCTATTTAAAATTTTTGAACAATTACCACGAAAGTTCGGCGGTGTGGCGGGTGGTCAATATGCCGTTTTTGATGATTCCCGGCGCCGACATCGTCAAGATCACCCAGTATGGCTATAAAAAGTCGCAATCCATATACGAAACGCTGTGCGAATTGCCGCTGGTCGGCGGTTTGACCGGGCACGGCGTTGCGGGTGTCGCGAAATTAATGGAAATGGCATCCAAACACGGCGCCATTGCGCGGGAAAAGAATGTTTCCGAACTGGTGCTGTCGTTTTTGGAAGATTCGGGTTATCTGGAGCATCTGGTGCGCCAGGATCGGAGAAGCGAGATTGATTTCATTGGCCAGTTTTATTCCAAGATAAAGGATTTTGAGGCGGCCAATATCGATCCCAATTTAAAGAAATTCATTGACGAGCTGAATATGGAGATCGAATCCGGCGAGGAAGGCAAATTGAATTTTGATCCGGTGAAGACTCCGGATGCGGTGCAGATAATGACCGTGCATTCGGCCAAGGGGCTGGAATTTAAATATGTTTTTATTGCGAATCTGGTTGACCGAAAATTTCCAACCATTGGCCGCGGCGACGAGATCGAAATTCCCGAAGCGCTGGCAAAGGATGCGGCCCCTGCCGGAGACGCGCACCTGGAAGAAGAACGCCGGTTATTTTATGTGGCCATGACCCGGGCAAAATGCGGTTTATATCTGACTTCGGCCGCGGATTACGGCGGGATCAAGCCCAAAAAAGTTTCGCGCTTCCTGCATGAGATGGGTTATAACGGCGATAACCATGAGGACGAGGTTCGTACGGTGCGCGTGGCTAATAATTGGCGCCGGCCCCAAGTGAAAGGCGCGCTTCCCGGCCATTTTTCTTTCACGCAATTGGCGACTTTCGAGAAGTGCCCGATGCAATATAAATTTGCCCATATCTTGCGGATTCCCACGCGGGGCAAGCCGTTTTTCAGCTATGGCAAAACCATGCACAATTCGCTTTATGAATTTTTATCCGGGTTGGGCAATAAAAAGGGAAGCTATAAGCAGCTGGCGGATGTCTATAGAAAAAACTGGATCGATGAGTGGTATGACAGCAAAAGCGAAAAGGAAACCTATTTTCGCCAAGGGCTGGAATCGTTAAAGAATTTCTGGCGCGATTTTTCCGTCCGCCGTCCCAGGATATTGACCATCAACGGCGCGCCGGTTTTGGAGCAGGATTTCAATTTGAAGATCGGCGGGCATTCGATCACCGGCAAGATCGACCGCATCGACGAGAGTAAAAAGGGCGTGGAGATTATCGATTACAAGACTGGCACGGCCAAGGAGCGCTTGCGGCCGGAAGATAAGATGCAACTGATGATGTATCAGATCGCGGCCAGAGAAGTGTTCGATCTTGATTCGGAAAAGCTCACCTATTTTTATTTAAACGAATGCAAACCGCTTTCGTTTTCCCCGGCCGGCCAGGAGATCGTAGACGAGCGCGACAAGATTGCCGCGATCATCAAGGAAATCACGAAAAGCGATTTTCGCGCCAAGCCCGGCTGGCAGTGCGAGTGGTGCGAATACAAGGATATTTGTGATTTTGCCAAGAAAAAATAATTCAGCTTCTTATTATTGGGTTTTATGGTATTATTTTAAGTAATCAGCTTTCAAGCCGTTTTTGATTTGGGATTTAAGAAATATGATCTGTGATCTTGAATTCGTTCTTAAATCCTGTATCCTAAATTTTAAATCCATGAATTCTTTCATTAAATTTGTTTTCACGATTTTGGGAGGGATATCGATCGGGTTCGGGCTGGGGATAATGGCGCACAAGAACAGCATTCTTTCGGTATCGCAGTTTGAGGTGGCGATAGTTTTGAGCCTGATTGCCGGCGGCTTTTTCCTGGCCCTGGGCATCCCGGGCCGCAAAATCCGCCAGGATGAAGAAGAGATAATGCGCAATTCGGTTCAATCGCCGCAGAACTAAAAAATCTGTTCATATTGCAAATTGCAAATGTGACTAGGTTATGATAATGTTTTATCCAGCATTATGGTTGACGCCATGTTTTGGAAACTTGGCGGCAACTTTTTACAAGAGGTGATTTCGGATGAAGGATTCTGTAAAAGCTGGTAAGGCACTCCAAGGAAGACAACCAACGCGTAGAATTAAAGAAGCGGCAGTGCAGCGCATGCCATTTTCCGCCGCCTATCAAGAGCGGCGGAAAGCGGTGCAAGAAGCTCAAAGAGCGCGGGAAGCAGAGCTAAAAGCTCAAAGACAAGCAAAGTCAAGATCGCGGGAACGAGAGAGAGTGATAAGTCGTATTTTAAGTGGTACTACGGGTTATGAATATTGGGCGGTGTGTAAGCGCACGATCGGTAATTATGAAATCATCGAGAAGGTCTTTTTGGACCATGGTATAAAGGTGCCGTCGAGCGATCCAATAAGCATGAACGAAAGCTTATTGATAGCGTTACATAGTAGCCTTGAACAATACGGATTTCTCGTAGCATTCAATCCTCTCGTTACAGTAAGGGCCTGTGCGGCTCTTTACTGGGATATCAAACTGGAATCGGGCCTATAAACCCCTTTCTTTTTTTATATTTTGTGTTAAAATTCTTTTGCGTTGATGGTTTTTGATTCTGAATTTTTTCATCAACTCATTTCTCAACAACTCATTAACTATTCAGGCTGGCAGCAGTATTTTTGGGCGGCGAGTAATTGCGCCGAGATAGCTCAGTTGGCAGAGCGGCGGTATCGTAAACCGCAGGCCGGAGGTTCGACCCCTCTTCTCGGCTCCCACAGCCGCAAACCCG
>Ga0172380_10001441_pt1 | contig 40804 bp, 49 predicted proteins | sample Leawe162metaG_FD_119747 | JGI IMG/M metagenome (GOLD analysis project Ga0172380, IMG submission 119747) | Leachate microbial communities from a municipal landfill in Southern Ontario, Canada - Leachate well 162 metaG | ecosystem: Engineered > Solid waste > Landfill > Unclassified | place...
CGTGAGCATCGGCGAGGGCGTGAGCATCGGCGAGTTCGTGAGAATCGCCAGGGGCGTGAGCATCGGCGAGTTCGTGAGCATCGGCGAGGACGTGAGAATCGCCGAGGACGTGAGCATCGGCGAGGGCGTGAGCATCGGCGAGTTCGTGAGCATCGCCAGGGGCGTGAGAATCGCCGAGTTCGTGAGAATCGCCGAGTTCGTGAGCATCGCCGAGTTCGTGAGCATCGCCGAGTTCGTGAGAATCGCCAGGGGCGTGAGAATCGCCGAGGGCGTGAGAATCGCCAGGGGCGTGAGCATCGCCGAGGGCGTGAGCATCGCCGAGTTCGTGAGAATCGCCAGGGGCGTGAGAATGCGAGAAACTCCTATGTATATCTGGCCGCGCGGCGGGCGTTGGCCCGCATACGTTTCAGACCCCGACAAGCGATTGGTCGGGATCGGGTGCGAGGTACATCTGATAGATATGTGGCGCGATCCTAAATATGCCGCTACGATCCGAGAGCGGCAACAATGTCCAGACGCCTCCGCGATCTACGATCCGGTGATCGAGTTCATCGCCACATCAATGGGGTGGAAAGGCGGCGCATCATGACCAGCACCGAAGCCATCGCCGCGATCAAGGCGGTGAAGCCATGACCTGCCACAACCACATCGACCACGACACACTGACTCCCGGCGAGCGCGCCCGCCTTGCAAAACTGATCGAACGGCAGCACCAGCAGCTCGACGCCACCTATCGGCAGACCGGCGCGCATGTCCGGCCCGCCGTGGTGCTTGGCCAGGGCGACAGCAAGTGGTGGTGGCCGGAGCAGCCGCAACCGACGCCGCCGATACCCATGCTGCGCCCCGTGCCGCATGTGACGCCGAAACAGCCACACACCACCGGCCCGAAGCGTCGCTATGAGCAGGCCGTCGTCTGGTCGCTCGCGTGCATCGCCATCGGCGCGATCGGCATGGCGGCACTGGTGAGCATTATCAATCTCTGGCCGAACTGACCATTTTTTGAGAGGACATGACATGATTCGCGTGAAAGACACAGGCCCCATCAAGATCGCAGACATTCCCACACTCCCCGATGGCGGTGTCGTCGTGCTTCGAGGGCCGAACGGATGCGGCAAGTCAACCGCATTGCGAGCCGTCGAGTCGCTAATCCGTGGTGAAGGCAAACTTGAGACCCGCGACGATTCAAAGTCACCAGGAACCGTCGATGGATTTGGCGCGCACCTGGTCATCGGTCGAAAGACCACGCGGGCTGGCGAGTTGGAAGTCCAATCGCTGGACGGGAAGCTCGACGTTGCCACACTGGTTGATCCGCAAATGAAAGACCCGGCGGCAGCGGATCGGTTAAGGATCAAATCGCTGATCTCCATCACCGGGGTCGAACCGACGCAGAAACAGTTTGAGACGGTGATCGGCGCGGAAATGTCACAGCACGTCACCGCCGCGACGTGGACGGCGAAAGACCTGCTGGACGTTGCAGCCAAGGCCAAACGCGACCTCGAAGCCAAGGCCCGGTTGGTCGAGGACGAAGCGAAGATGCGCGAGGGGCAGGCGAAGGGGATCATCGACGCGCACAAGGATGTTGACCTGTCCGGGGAGTCCGATGAGCAGGTGCTACGAGATGCCCACATGAAGGCATCGAACCGAGTGAGCGTTTTGAAAGACCGCGAGCAGGCCGCCATCGACGCGGAGAACTCGACGTATCGGGCGCAGCAGCGGTTGAATAAGTTGAAGGCGGAGTACAAGGGGCCGACGGTCAAAGAAGCGAATGGAAACCTTACCGACGCTCAAGCTGTCGTGTTCAACGCCGAGGCGAAAGTCAAAGACCTGAGATTGCAATTGGATGCGGCAAACATCAATCTTGCCGAGGCCGAGCATGTACGCGACCGTGCTATTGATGCCAAGGAATCGGCAACCAGCCACTTCGCCACCATCGCCGAATGCGAATCCATCCTCAACGCCACGGGCGCACAGGCCCCCGACCAGTCGGACATCGACGCGGCGGACGCCGAACTGCTCACATCAGCCAACGCCGTGGAGCAAGGCGCGATCGTCCGCCGGGCCAAGCAGGAACTCGCCAAGGCCGAGCAGCACAAGCGGGATGCACTCGCCGCCACCACGCTGGGCGAGAAGTTGCGCCAAGCCGCTGGGCAGATCGACCAGGTGCTGAGCAACGCGATCCAGACGCCGCAGTTGTTCGTCCGTGACGGCCGGCTCTACACCAACATCTTCAAACGTGGGGCCAGTGGCGATGAACCATCTTTGTTCAATGAGCTTTCTCATGGCCAGCGATGGCGCATTGCATTTGAAATCGCCGCCCCCATCGTCACGAAAGACGCATTGCCGGGGCAACTTGGCGTGTTGATCGCCGACGGAATCTGGTCGGCGCTCAGTCCGTCTATGAGGGACCATGTGAATGATCTGGCGAAAGAGTACCGAGTTTTATTGCTCACCACCGAACCGAGCGATGGGGAACTGCGGGCGGAAGTAGCGTGAGGTGCAGAGCGCTTTAACAGGGGTTCCTGCCTGTTCTGCATGGGCCGACCCTGACGACGCGATGAGTGTCGCCAAAGAGGGACACGCCGGAGAGACGGCGACTTTTTGAAAGCGAGGACGACATGGCCCGTGACAAAAGAACTTCCATAAACAACGACACCTATGACGCATTGCTTAATAGATAGCAAGAAGTAATTCGGTGCGCCAAACAAGCATCTCAGTATTTAACCGGCGTAGCTGACTCCATTCAGATGGTAAAGGGCTGCGGAGACGCCGACGGATTGATTCACCGCTTGCGATGCCACGCTGATGAACTCGCCGGTGCCGAATTACTGATTAACCACAAATACAAGGACTGACGCAATGGCACTGACAGCACTAGAAATCGAAGCCCGAAAGAGTCGCATCGGTGCATCCGACGTGGCGAGCATCTTCGGCCTTCCGACGTTCAAGGGCCGCAACGCATTCTCCACATGGCTGGACAAGACCGACCAATTGGAGCCGGAGAAGAAAGTCAGCGCGGCGATCACCGCGGGCAACCGGCTTGAACCCGTGATCCTTGACTACGCCGAGGCCGCGTTCGGCGCACTGGATCGCAACGTCGTTGTATTCGACCCGCAGGGCGGGCCGCTGGCGTCAACGCTGGACGGACGAGTCATCGCCGATGGTCGCCCGGTGGAAGCCAAGACCAGCGGCATCGAAGGTCCGATCCACGGCACATGGGGCGAGGTCGGAACCGACGACGTTCCCGACGGCTACCTGATCCAAACGCAAGTGCAACTGCTCTGCACCGGGGCAGAAGTCTGCGAATTGGTTGCCCTGCTTGGTGGCCGGGGGTTCTGCGAGTTCAAGATTGAGCCGATGGACGGGCTGATCGCGCAGATTCGAGCCGTGACGGAAGATTTCTGGACGCGGTACGTCGTCGCCCGCAAAGACCCGCGCGGCGACTGGGCGGATCGGCTGCGGACGGCGCATGGCGTTCAACTGGAATGCGACCCGTGCGACCCGTGCGAGCCGGTGTTGGAAACGGTGAAGCGGTACAAGCGGGTGCCGAAGAAACTCATCACGTTCGCCAACCCCGACGCAGTGATCGACTGGCAAGCCAAGCGGCAGGCCCGGCTCGACGCGGAGAAGTTGGAGGACGCGGCACAGGCCATCGTGCTTGCTGACATGGCCGACGCCGAAGCCGCCGAAGTCGTCGGGGCCGGCCAGATCACTAACTACGAGCAGAACGGCGCGCCGATCATCAACCGCGAAGCGATGAAGTCTGACGGCGTATGGGAGAAGTACACCACGCCGAACGCCTTCCGCGTTATGCGGTTCAAGCGAGCGAAATAACCCCGCCCCCTGAATGCTGGCGTTCGGGTGAAAGCCCGCCGCCGGTTTGAATCGAAAGGAACGACCATGGAGCACAAAGGCAAACGAATCAGAACGCTCCGCGACCTGAACACTGCAATGCAGAATCGCCGGGCCGTGTTCTGCCCGACCTTCCTATGCGCGTCCAAGCCGTGTCCCGCCGCATGGATCATGCAGCAGTCCGGCGAGCGAATCATCCGACTGATCGACGAAGGACTTTACATTTACCGCACGTTCGTTGAGAAGAAACCGAATCGCAACCAACCCCCCTTTTGAGAGGACAGACCATGACACAGGCATCGACATCGCTCGAACAACGCATCGAAGACAAACTCGACCGATCCGTCGCCAGCGGCATCCGCATCAGCACGCAGGGCGGAATGCTCGTCGAGAACACCAACCAGGCGATGGAAGTCGCCAAGCTGATGAGCATCAGCAAGCAGGCGGTTCCACCGCACTGCCGCAACAATCCCGGCATCTGCTTCGCCGTTGCCATCCAATCGTGGGAATGGGCGATGAATCCGTTTGCCGTGGCGAACAAGAGCTACGTCGTGAACGACCGGCTGGCCTACGAGTCGGCCTTGTACAACGCCGTGGCGACCCGGCGCGCTCCAGTGGATGGCCGGTTGAAGATCACATACGCCGGCAGCGGTGACACCCGGCAATGCACCGTCAAGGCCAAGCTGAACGCCGCCGAGGGCGGGGACGATGTGGAATACACATCGCCGCAGTTCAAGACCATTCAGCCGAAGAACTCGCCGCTGTGGAAGAACGACCCCGATCAGCAGTTGTTCTACTTCTCCGTCCGCGCGTTCGTCAGGCGTCACTTCGCCGACGTGATGATGGGGGTCTATACCGTCGATGAATTGCAGGACAACCCGCCGATGGAGCGAATCGTCGTGGAGAATGAAGCCGAGTCACGCACGAAGAAACTCGCTGCCACGCTGGGAGTCGATACTACCGACAAGCCCGGAAAGACGGCTACCGCCACCGACGCGACCACTGTTACCGCCGACGACGCGGAGCCGGAGCAAACCGCCGAACCCGAACCCGTCAACGAACCCGGCGCGGACCTGGACGAAGATGAACCCACGTCCACGGAATCCGCTGCGGATGCGAAGGCCGAGAACGCCGCCGCGGAGAAGAAGGCGACAAACAAAACCAGCTCGACCGCCGACAGTCTGATCGCTCTGTACTGCGAAAAGTACGAAGTCGATTCCGAGGCGGCACAAGCCCGGCTCGACGCCTACGCGATGAAGATGAAGAAGAAGCCGCTCGCCGATTGCGATGCGCGATACCTGGCGAACATCGAATACCAGATCACCGAAGGCAACATCAAACCGTAAGCGGAACGTCCGCTTAATCGCAAGTTTTCACAAACCCCATTTTTGAGAGGATTCGGACAATGGCAAAGAAGTCGCAAGCAAGCGGCGGTGAGTCGCGGCCTGGAATTGAGATACCAACTCGCGTACTCGCCATCGCATCGGCAGCGGTGAAGAAAGATGAGGAATCGAAATACGCACTGCATCACATCATCATTGAAACCTATGACGACATGCACAACGTCGCCGTCGCAACAGACGGCAGGCGGCTTGTCGTGGCTCGGTGGAAGCGTGCGATTTACGACACGATCAGCAGCATGATGATGCCTTCAAGCATTGCCAAGGCGGCGCTGAAGTTGTCGCCGATTGCCAAGGAAGGCAGCGAGCAGCCGGTGGCAGCGATTGACCAAACGTCAGACGGATTTTCCATGAAGATTGACACCATCGACGGCGAAGTGGATTTTTCGTTTGGATCATTCGAGCAAGCCGCTGTTCCTTGGCGCAGCATCATCCCGACGTTTGATGACGTTGCCGCTACAACACGCATCGGTATTCGGCCTGATCTAATGGCCGGGCTGATGAAGATTGTGTGCGACGTGCTGACCAAAGATGCCACGGCGACCATGTGCATTCGAGAATCTGCGACAAGAGCCATCGGCATGTATGCGAGTGATGGCGATGTAGAATTGTTCATTTTGCTGATGCCATGCAAGGCACACGCGAATGACATCCCGTGGTCATCGCTGCGTGATTCGAGCAATCCCATCGACCTGGCCGACATCGCGCCTGAGCCAACACATGCAGCAACGGAGGAAGGATGGCGAGGCCATGCCATCACGGCGCTGACGGCGGACGGTATCACCGCCAAGCAGTGCGACAAGCTGATCGAGGCCGGCATCGAAACTCTTGGCCAGTTGCAGACGTGCATGGCGAGCAAGGCAACGCACTGGGCCGACGACATCAAGGGGATCGGCGTCGAGGCGCGAACGAAGATTGACGACGCCATCAACGCATTGCTGGTGGGAGAGGCCGGGTCGGCGGAGTAACCGCCGATGGAGCAGGCCGCTGATCGTCCGCGCCGCCGGAAGGCGGTGGCGGGCTTTGCCTGATCAAAATAATTCGGATTTGTGTTGACTTCGCTGGAGAGATCGCCGATAGTGTCGGCGTGAGCACAGAGACAATACAATCCGACCAAAGCGCCTGCGTGGCTGTGCTCACACCTAAATCACGCGGGCGTTTTTTCATGCTCAACAGGTTTGTTACGCGGGTTTTCCTGTACAAAAAAACTGGCGGTCAACACCGATCCTGTCGCGGAAAACGCGGCTCCCAAGAATTAAGACACACACTTCGAGGTACGCCCCTTGGGACACGGTCCACCAGAGCCGTGCAGTGTAGGATCGTCTGCGATGGTTTCGTGCTGTAACCGGGGACGACACCCGGCCAGCCAACGGCAAGGCGAAAGCAAGCCGTTTCGACCGCAGGCAGAGCAGGAAGGCATCGGACACGGAAGCATAACCCGTGTGTGTGTGTGGTCGGTATGAGAATTCGACGATAAAAGGCATTGAAAATGGCAAAAAAACCCCACGGCCCCCGGAAAGTCTGCGAAACTCTCCCCGGCGCAATGATCCAGCGTTGCGTGGTCGATTTCGACGTACCCGCCGGGCCTGTAGGTATGGCTGCACGGAGTGAGTTTGAGGCCGCCGCCAAACGCCGCGGCTTCCGCATCATGGTCTGGTCAGTCCAGCCGCCGCGCGAATTTGTCCCAGATACCGTCGATGAGACTGTGTTGTTTGACCATGAATCAGACTGACTTGCTCTCCCGGACATACTTCCGCCCCGCCTCGCTCTGCATCGCGCAAGTACGGCTCAATTTCTGTCCAGCGTTCACCGCATTTTTCAATCGCGTGGATGAGAACACATGTATCCCAAACAGCGACATTGGAGTCATCGGCCATTGCGCAATCCCCGTACAATTTCAACTGGATCGTTGCCGTTGGTCAGATCAATTTCCGCTTCATGCAGATCATCAATTTGCGGCAGTTGATTTTGTTCGGGCAGTTCTTCGATACCCTGCACGTTTATCAAAACCGCATAATGCTTGCTGTTGTATTTAGCATCTCCATACACCCTGACGCGAGCTTTGCGCTTCAACAACCCCATTACCCGATCTATATCTTTTTCATCAAAATTACATCCGATAGGTTGATCGGTGAGTGGATCATAAATAGCAAACTGCGGTACGTCTGGATGCAGCGATATATCCTCCAAACGACCCTCCAACTCTGCAAATTGCGTGTATGGCCGAACGGGTCCGCCCCCAAGCAATACATCTATGTGGTCGGAAGCATTGATTGTGGGTCTAACAACATCATCGCGTTTCGAGAAGAACTCTATAAAGGCAACGCCGTTCTTTTGCAGGTCCACAACACGCTTGATGCGCGTCAACTCGGATTCGCCAAAATATCTTGGCGACTGGGCTTTTTTGTCGATTTGCTTCATCCCTCGCAGAAATGGGCGAATTACCTCCGGCAGTGGTCCATCTTTATCTCGCTTGGGCCTAACTCGTTCACATTCCAAAGTGGCTTCGAGAGGACTATTCATCTGGATGTGACTGATGTACCAATGCAGAACCGGAGAGCGTTCACCAGTAACGGCTTGGTCGATCCCCTTCAACACGGCAACCGTGTCTTGGAGCGCCGTGATAAGCGTAGAAACATCAAGGTGGCTACCTTTTTCGGACAGTCTTATTGTGATTGATCTTTTCGCCATCATTGCAACTTTTTTGGTCGATCATCCATGCAATCTTTCGACGCTCGTCATGCTACCAGCGGCTCTCGATACATCAGTCGCTTGCCCTCGCCACCACGAATCGCTCTCCGCGTCCGTTCGCCATCTTCCACGCCACGAGTATTCCACCTGAAATCGAACTCCGCAAGGTAGCGGTGAAGATGCTGCTTGCTCACGTTGTGATACACGCCGTACACGCCGCGCTTCAGCAGACTAAAGACGCTTTCGGCGGTGTTCGTATGTGCATCGCCATCCTTTGCAAATGCACCTGCCATCCGGTGCCGATTAAGCCAGCCCAGGCCGGTCAAGGCGCGGGCGGGGAAGTCAATTAAGCAATAATCCCAGCGTCTTTTAATGCTACCTCCATCGTCGCCTCTCGACCAGCCACCGCCGCCAGCACGGCAGCACTCAACTGCGATTGTCGTTCGCGCTTTGTCTTGCCTGGCATTGGATTAGCCAGCCGGCCTACGTCGCCGCCGTCGATTACGAGGATGTTGTGGCCGCGATCCGTTTTGATTTCGATTTTCATTTTCGTTCCTTTGCAAAAGAGGGGTTAATCACTCAACACCTATAATATACACCCTATATCGGCGCGTGTCCAGCAAATATTTAGAGATTCTAAAAATTGTTTTCATCATCAGCGATGCGGGCGTAGCATCCCCAGCCCTCAGCGATCATGCTGGCCGGCAACCAGGCCCATTGTGCAGATGGGGGCTTGGCGCTTTTCCACAAGTTATCCACAATGGGGGTTTTCCTGATTTTGCTCTTGACATTTCCCCATGGGGTTTGCATAGTGGGGGCATGCGAGATCGGAACTACCACCAATTACGGCTTTCAACCCCCAACCATCGGCTGTCCGTTCTGGTCTCGCACACTGTTCCGATACCGATGGCTTGGGGTTGTTTGCCGTAGTCAAGGATGGCTCACATGGCTAAGCGCCAATCAATGTCCAAGCGGCTGCGATTTGAGATTTTCGCCCGCGATGAGTTTACTTGCCGATATTGCGGGAAACAGCCACCAGAGGTTCAACTGGTGATCGATCATATCCACCCGGTTGCCGATGGCTGAACAAACGAAGCAACCAATCTCATTACATCCTGCTGGGACTGCAACGCCGGCAAAGGAAGGACGCTGCTGGAAACTCTCGCACCAAATGGTCAGGATACAGCACGCATGGCACAAGAGTTTTTGGAACAAAGACGACTGGCTGATTTAGCGATAAAAGCAGCCGAATGCAGGGAAAAATTACATCAGGTATTTGTCAACTATCTCTGCGAAAAAATGCACTCGAAACAATGCGGCGGCCGCCATGCACAATGACTCGCTAATTTGGCGGACAAGTACGGGCCTGAAAAGATAATGCAATGGTTGGATATGGCAGTCGTTGCTGTGTCCGTTTTCAACGAGGATGAAGTCATGAAATATTTTAATGGCATTGCTCGCCGTGTTTACGAGCGGGAAGAGATGGGGGTGGAATAACATGAAACGAGCAACATACTCACATCCAAAGCTCCGCGAACTCATGGCCGCGTTGAAGATCAACCGGAGGGACGCCATCGGACTACTTTCGCTCCTGTGGGACTTCACTGGCCAGTACGCATCAGCCGGCGACATCGGCAAGTTCACTGACGCCGCGATTGCGGAATCGGTGGACTGGCAGACAGATCGTCCAGACGAATTGGTCCGCCATCTTGTCGAGACACATTGGCTGGACAGAACGGCAGACGAGCGTGTCCGGTTGGTGGTACATGATTGGCACGAGCATTGCGAAGAATGGGTAAGAAAAAAGAACACTCGCGCTGGCATTACTTTTGTAAAAGCCGTTTTGCAACCAAAAAACGCCACCGATCAAGATTTGTCGAGACAGAGTGTCGAGACAAAACGGCTGGACAAAACGGCTGGACAAAACGGCAGCCCTTCCCTAGCCCAGCCTAGCCTTCCCCAGCCCTTACTTACCCTTACCCCCCAGGACACAAAAACGGCTGCGCCGAAGACAACTACCCCACCGGATAAAGACGGTGACAGTTCGCGTTTTGAAGAAATCAAGACCGCTTGGAACTCGGCCACCGGAGCGGTGCCGATTCGGAAACTGACCACGGCACGAAAAACGTCCCTCGGCGCACGTCTGAAAGATTCCGACTGGGATTGGGCGCAGGCGTTGGCGAAGTTTCCGCTGAAGTGTTTTGAGGACGAACAGGGGTGGAAGCCAGATTTTGACTGGTTCACCCGACCCGACACAGTGACCAAAATCCTCGAAGGCAAATACGACTGGTCAAAGAACTCGTCCACCCGTTACCCCGCCCCCCGCCCCGGCCAAATCGGCGCGCCGCCTGGAAAATACGACGGAATAGGGATATGACACCCCGACCTTGCCCCGGTTGCGGACTGCCGCTGACGAAGCTGGATCGCGTGCGATTCGGCAAGCCAGGCCCGATTCGCTGCGGTCGGTGCGGCTACGACCTCGAACACGATGTTCCCGAATCCAGCCGACGCGAAGATGGTCCGAGAGTGACGATCACCCGCAACGGTGATGGAGACGCGACATGATCGAAGAAAAAGTTACCATTCCATTCACCAACGGCATCCCGCACGACTGGTCGCGCGTGCCAGCGGCGATGAAGGCCGCGATCACCGGGTGCAGGTCCGGCGCGTTGCCCTGGCCGCTGACACTCTCCGGCCCCGTGGGTTGCGGCAAGACGTGCGCTGCGCTTTGCATGTTGGACGATGTGATCACCGGCACGCGCATTTTCCGCACGGTGACGGACCTGTCGGACAAGCTGCATCATGCGAAGATGACCGACGTCGGCGAGGTGCTGGGGATGTGGGACTACCTGACCGGCGCGGAACTTGTTGTGCTCGACGACATGGGATCGCGGAAGCCGAGCGAAATGGTCGTCGAGGCCGTGTTGTCGCTGCTCGACCGGAGGATCGGCCGCGCCACCGTCATCACGACAAATCTCACGATGGCGGAAATCAGCAAGGTCGATATGTACGGCGACCGCATTGCCTCCCGCCTGTCGGCCGGTACGGTGGTCATGCCATCGCTGGCGAAGTTGCCGGACATGCGGCGGCGATGATACGAGCGGATGCAAAATTGAGAGGACAAGTGAAATGAGTTTACCCTACGAAACAACTACCAGCGGGCGCAACGCGCTGGAAGGCGTGCAACAAATGCTTCGCAAGTTCGGATGCGAGAAGTTTGCAACTGGCGACGATTTCGCCACCGGCGAAGTGTTCATTCAGTTCGTCCACCGTGGCCGAACGATCCATCTGCCAGTGCTAAGGGCTATGCAGCAGCGTGGCTGCGTGAGCATCCACATACCTATCGGATGCAATCGACGAAGGCAGAGCATGAAGCCAAGGCGTTGCAGATCGGCAGCGTTGCCGTGTATTCGATCTTGCGTGACTGGATCAAGAGCCAAATCACAGTCATCGAAATCGGCGTGATGAGTTTCGAGGGAGCGTTCCTATCTCACTTCATGCTGCCGGACGGCCGGCGAGTGATTGACGTTGCTGGCGAAAAACTACAACTGCAACTGGAAATGAAATGACCACCACCTACCGCAACTTTGAAATCCGCATCACCTGCACCCGCACGAAAGGCAAATAAAAATGGCGACGGAAACAAGCATCCAGTGGGCCGACTTTTCTTCAAATCCAATTCGCGCCCGCCTGCGCGACGGAAGCAATCGCATCCCCGGCCACTACTGCCAGAAGATCAGCAGTGGGTGTGCTAATTGCTACGCCAGCCGGTATCAGCCGCGTGTCGGTATGCCGAAGTTTGGCGCTGTTGGGCCGGTCGATCCCAACGTGGAAATCTTCCTCGACGAGAAGGAACTGCAACGGCTGCTCACGTCGCGCAAGATCAGCGGAAAGCGCGTGTTCATGTGCGACATGACGGATATGTTCGGCGAGTGGGTGCCGTTTGAGATGATCGACAAGCTGTTCGCCGTGTTCGCGCTTCGGCCTGACGTGACGTTTCAGGTGCTGACGAAGCGACCGGAGCGGATGGCGGAATACCTGAATAACATGCGAGTCCGGGTCAACATTCCAAAAGCGGCATCCATGGGCAGTGGAATGTGTATTGATATGGGACGATTCTGGCGGGCTGCTGGCTGGCCACTCCCCAACGTGTGGCTCGGCACCTCCGTCGAGAACCAAGCAGCGGCGGACGAGCGCATCCCGTACCTGTTGCGGTGCCAGGCGGCGGTCAGGTTCCTGTCGTGCGAGCCGATGATCTGGCCGGTGGATTTGGTTTCGTGGCTACCCTACGAATCATCGCGCGGATGGGATGGCGTCATGCCGCCGAAGGTTTCATTTATCATCACCGGCGGGGAGTCAGGCGCACAAGCCCGCCCCTGCAACATCGAATGGATACGGTCGATACGCGACCAGTGCAAGGCGGCGGGGGTGGCGTGTTTCATCAAGCAACTCGGCGCGAATCCCTACGATCCAATGTGCGGATGCGACGAACCAGCAGGAACAAAGCTACCGCCGGAAGCGTGGATCAAACTTTCAGACTCACACGGCGGCGACTGGTCTGAATGGCCGGAAGATTTGCGCGTCCGCCAGTTCCCAACCCCCAACGCCGGCGATGCCGGAAGGAATAACCAATGACTTACAGACTACGGCAAGACGTAATCGACGCATTCAAACAGTGCGATGAGCTTCGCCAGCAACTCACCGCCGCGATGGCGGAGATGGGCAAGATCAAAGAGGACGCCGAGCGATTGCGCAAGGCATGGGAGGCGTGCGCGCGCCTACTAGATAACGGTGGCGGCGGATTTGCACTCGACCCACTGACAAACAAGTTGGTTGCCGATCAGGATGGCGAGTGGATGCTTAAATCTGATGCGGCAAAACTCATCCGATTACGCAACGCACCGAGCGGCCAGGGGGAAGCATGAATGTGGCTCCACGTCCCTTCAACACATTGTCCCTGTGCAGCGGAACCGCCGGTCTTGACATCGGCCTCGGAATGGCCGTTCCCCATGCTCGCACAGTCTGCTGGGTTGAGTGGGAAGCATACGCTGCCGGCCTCTTGGTTCAGCGCATGGAAGAAGGCGCGTTGGATGAAGCGCCTGTGTGGTCAGATTTGCGAACCTTCAACGGCAGGCCGTGGCGCGGCATTGTGGATTGCATCACTGCTGGATACCCCTGTCAGCCGTTTTCCTGTGCGGGTAAGCGACTTGGCAAACACGATCCGCGGCACCTTTGGCCTTACATCCGACGAATCCTGGTGCAAACTCGCGCGCCGTATCTGTTTTGCGAGAACGTCGCTGGACACATCTCTTTGGGGTTCGATCAGGTCGAGGCGGACTTACACCGATTGGGCTACCGGGTTGCGGCTTGCGTGGTCAGCGCGTCGGACGTGGCGGCAAGCCATCAGCGCAAACGGCTGTTCTTCTTGGCCCACCGCGAGGGGGGAGGACGGCAAGTCGGGAGCGGGCGGGGAATTTTCCAAACAGGTGACGCAATGGAAAACTCCGAACGTGCCGAGTCGTGGCAAGGAGAGCAAGGAGAGCAAGGAGAAGCGGGGAGCCGGCGGCGTGGACCTGAAAACGCAGGCGGACACCTGGCCGACGCCGATGCACGCAGACGACGGGCACAAAGTGACAAAAAACAGCCACCAGTCTGGCCTTATCGTGGCATCAGCCCACTTCCCGCCTATCCTCCCGGCCCCGGCGACCTCGACGGATGGCGGCGCGTCCTCGAAATCGACCCGACGGTTGAACCCGCGATTTGTCGAGTGGCTGATGGGAATGCCGATCAGCTGGACAGACATCGACGGCCCCGGCTTCGGCTGTGCGGAAATGGAGTTGTGGCGGATGCAGCGGCGCTCGCGTTTGCGGCACTTGTTGCACAGTTTGATACGGGAGAAATGACATGACCACCACCGCCACCGACCGCCAGGCGAGCCGCACCGTAGCGGCAGTGTACGACGCCATCGACCACGCGAACCGGCTGCTTGGCGAGATCGGCTACGGATCGCGCATCGTGCGAGCGCTGGACATGCGGCTGAATGACCCGGCAGTAGAGCCGCCGGCCCGCGAACCGACTGCGCAGGCGATCTACAACACCGGGATGCACTGCGGCGAATGCGGATCAACGTATGTGCGCCCGAACGGCACCTGCATGATTTGCGATTCTTGTGGGTCAACGACTGGATGTGGCTGAAATGAACACTAACCGCCCCATTGGGGCAAAGGATTTGAAGATGAATAACGCAGTACCAGCACGCGGCTCGTCGATTCGAGACGAAACAGCAATCGGTAGGCAGGAAACCATCCACGACATCGCCAATGGAACATCATCGGCACTGATGAACGCGATCAACCTCGCCGACCGGATCAACGCATCGCTGTTTGGGCGATGCTGCGCGAACGTCGAAAAAAACGAAAAGCCGACTGAACCGCCAGCCAGTTTGGAAGGAAAGTTGGCGACGCATCGGCAATGCCTCGAACAACTGAGCAACACGTTGAGCGCGATTCTTTCATCGCTCGACAATGACAGATAACCGCCCTCTCCCCCAGCCCCGACCGGCTGCGTGGGAATTGAAAGGAATCAACTATGAACACTGCAACAACCGTGACAGAACGACCGATCCTGATGAACGCCGACATGGTGCGCCCCGTGCTGGCTGGTCGCAAGAGGCAGACGCGCAGGCCGATTTTGCTGGACGAGTTTCAGCAATCGACCACTGATGGATATGACTTCGCATTCCGCGACAGCAACGGAGGATGGAATGATGTGCGACTCACTGACATGCTCAACCCGCCAAGCAAGAAGTTTCCCGGAGCGTGCCCATTCGGGAAGGTCGGTGATCGGCTGTGGGTGCGGGAGACTTGGAAACCGCATTGCGATGATGAGATTTGGACATGCGTTAAATATCGCGCCGATGGGGTCTGCATAAAACCGACGCGATGGACTGATGATGAGGGCGCTTGGTGTGAGGGGCAAGAAGTCACAACACAATGGCGTCCCTCCATCCACATGCCGCGTTGGGCATCTCGCATCACGCTAGAGATTACCGACGTGCGGGTGCAGCGGGTGCAGGACATCAGCGAGGAAGATGCGAAGGCGGAAGGTTGCATAATGGAGCAACCAGTTGATCCGGGTACATGGGTATGTCCCAAATGCAACGGAGAGGGCGTTCATGGCGCTGTTGGTGAAAACCTCGGCTACATGGAGGTCGATTGCGTCCAGTGCGATACGCCGATTAAGCGATTCAGGAACATTTGGGATTCGATCTACGCCAACGGCCCGTTCGCATGGGATGCTAGCCCGTGGGTGTGGGCGCTGACGTTCAAGCGGGTTGGGGAGGACAAATGATCCCCACCACCACCCAATGCGACTGCGGCGCAGCGATGCAGCGCCACCCCCGCGCCAACGGATTGACCGGCCATGTGCTGACATGCGACGAGTGCAGCATGGTCCGCGTCTTTGAAAGCGACGGGCGCGAAGTCAACCTTGCCACCGGCGGGTTCAAGCGGAAGGCGAGCATCGGCGACAAGGAATGTGCATGCGCCGAGTGCGTGAAATTGTCCCGCGTCAAGGGGCTATGCAACCTGCACAACACGCGATGGGGCGCGATCAAACTGCCGCGCTTCGGCGACACCTACCGCGCATGGTGCGCGGCGGGCGGGCCGTCGAAAGCGAAGTGGGAGGTGATGCAATGATCCTCGACACGTCGAAACTGCCGAAGCCGGACTACGTTTCCCGCGATGGAAGCGTGGTGATGTACTGCGGGGATTGCCTCGACATTTTGCCGAAGCTGCCGAATGGGTGCGTTGACGCGGTAGTGACTGATCCGCCGTATTCAAGCGGCGGCGCGTTTCGGTCTGACAGGACGCAATCCACGTCATCGAAATACCTTGGATCGCACGGAAATGCGCCAAAGGTCGGCATCGAGTTTTCTGGTGACTCGCGCGACGGCCATGCGTTTTTATTCTGGTGTACCCTTTGGATGTTGAAAAGTTTTGATGTGTCATCACCATCTGCCATCGCAATGCTCTTTACTGACTGGCGGCAATTCCCAACCATGTCGGATGTCTTTCAGGCGGCTGGTTGGACGTGGCGCGGCGCTGCCGTGTGGGATAAGGGTAACGCTCGCCCAATGTCTGGCAGATTTTCACATCAAGCCGAGTTCATTTTGTGGGGAAGTAAGGGGGCAATTGGGTGGGATTTCGACAAGCCGTGCCTGAATGGTGTGCAAAAATTTTGCGCACCAAAAGAGTTTCACCAGACAGAAAAGCCAGTCGAGTTATTGGCGTCGATGATTGAAATTGCAGGCACTACCGTCCTCGACCCATTCACCGGCAGCGGCACAACGGGCGTCGCCTGCATCCGCCTCAACCGCCAGTTCATCGGCATCGAAAAAGAGCCGAAGTATTTCGATATCGCCGTTCGCCGCATCGAGCAGGCGTTCGCCGACCAAGCACTGTTCACCCAAGCCGAGCCGCCGCAGGTGCAGGCGCACATGTTCGGGGGTGGGAAATGATCCTTTCGATTGATAGCGCACTTCGCAAGTGCGGCTTTGCCTGCGGCGAAAAACCGAAGCTCATCGTCGAGATCGGCATACTTTGGTCCGACGACAAACGTGAGTTCCCGGAGGACCGGGCGCTGTCGATGGTTGACGACATGGACGCGCTCATTTCGCAGTACGGCGTGAAGCGGATCATCATGGAGATGCCGGCCCCGCAAGCCCCGGCGATGCACTACCGCAACAAGAAGACCGGCACGATGGAGCAGTTCATGCCGAGAGGCCAAGCAGATTATGGCGTGGCATGTGCGACGATCAAGAACGAACTGCGCCACCGCTGGCCTGCCATACCAATCACGCGGGTACGCTCCGATCAGTGGTCGCAGCAGACCAAAAAGGCGGCGCACATTGCGGCGGCGAAGCTGCTGTATCGCGGCTACGATCCGAACCAAGACCCCGACGGTGATGCGGCCGACGCCATCTGCTTGCTGGCGTTGCTGTCCGACCCGGAGGCGTTTAACGCGGCGCTGTTTGCGGGCAAGTCCATCGCCAAGCGGACGATCAACCCCCGCAAGGTCGGGGCGGCGGCGCTGTTCACGGGAAATGCAAAATGAGCAATTCAAAGTATGCCAAGCGCTCCGACTTCCACGAGCCGATTCAAAAGCTGTTTGACCGCCTTCCCCCCAGCGCCACAGAAGCGGAGATGTCGTTGCTTGGTTCGATGATCGTCGCCGGGGCCGGAGACATTCACATCATCGCCGACGTGATCGGTATTCTGTCCGGCCCGGATGATTTCGAGAAGCCATCGCATCAAGCCCTCTACCAAGTGCTGATCGACCTGTACGACCGCAATCGCTCGCTCGATAGTGTGCAGATAATTCAGGAACTACGCACGCGGAGTTTGCTGGAACAGGTGGGCGGAGCGGATTACGTTATTCAACTGGCGGAGAGCGTGCCGATTGCGGAGAACGCGCCGTACTATGCGGGGCTGGTGCAAAACGCGGCGAAGCGACGCGGGCTGATCCGAGCATCGACGAAGATTCTGCGGGACGCATACGAATCGCCCGACCCGATAAACGAACTGATGGACCGCGCTGAGCAGGCGATATTCGATATCGCCCAAGGCCGCCAGGAAGTCGAGCCGCAACGATACGGCGAATGTGTGAACGAAGCGTACCGGCTCCTCGACGCACGGCATGAAGACGGCGTGACGCTGACGGGGCTGGACACCGGATTTCACGAACTCAACGACATGCTATCGGGCTTGCAGAAGTCAGAACTGGTCATCATTGCGGGGAGGCCGTCGATGGGCAAGACGGCAATCGCCCTCAACCTCATTCAGCAGATTTCATTTAATGGAAAGCAACCATCGGCCATATTCTCGCTCGAAATGTCCAAGCAGCAATTGACCGAGCGGCTGCTGTCGTCCACCTCCGGCGTCGATGCGCAGAGGATGAAACGAAACATGCTGACTGCTGATGAGTTTCGCCGGTTGCAGGAAGCGATCAGCATAGGGGCGGATGCGCCGTTTTACATCGACGATTCGCCCGGCATGACGATCATGCAGTTACGAGCCAAGGCCCGCCGACTCGCATCGCGGAAAGACATCAAGGGCGTGTTCGTCGATTACATGCAGTTGATGAGTTGCCCCGGAGCGGAGAACCGGCAGCAGGAAGTCAGCCAGATCAGCCGTCAGTTGAAGGCGCTGGCAAAAGAATTGGCCATCCCAGTGATCGCGCTGGCTCAGTTGAATCGCAACTCGGAAGGTCGGCGTGACAATCGACCGCTGCTGAGCGATCTGCGGGAGAGTGGAAGCATCGAGCAGGACGCCGACGTGGTGATGTTGCTCCACCGTGAGGAGTATTATCACAAGGACGAGGCGTGGCGGAATGAGAACCCGCAGAAGTTGGGCGTTGCCGAGATCATCATCGCCAAGCAGCGCAACGGGCCGACGGGTACGATTGAATTGGTTTGGCGTCCTGAGGTGGGGCGATTTGAGAACAAAGCCCCGGCGTATGTGCCAGAGCTGTCGCAGTTGGGATTTTGATTGATTTGGCTGGCACATCGCCGTATCATGTCTGGCATGACCCGCAGATCATGGACGATCCTCGGCATCGCAGTTGCGGCCGTGCTGGCTGCTGTTGCTATTGGCCGGGGATGGTCGGTTGGATTCGGCGGGGCCGGGACGGAACCATTTATCAACGCGGAAGGGGCGACACGATGAGAGCGATCACATTGATTGCCGTTGCGTTGTTGCTGGCGGCCTGCACGCGGGGCCTCATCGACTACTCCGCTCCCGGCGGCGAGCGATGGAGGATAAGCAGCCCGTCGGACCCTACCAAGCCGGCGACGTTCGTTCGCTCGCCGGATGGGACGGTCAGCATATCGACGGGGGCGCAGCAGGAACAGACGCCAGCGATGATCGCAGCAGGCAAGGCGTGGTACTCATACGCTATTGGGGCACTGGTAATCTTGGCGGGAGTCGGGTTGTTGGTGGGCAAGGCATTTTTTCCGCTGATCCCAACATCGGCCGGGACGTACACGATGCTGGCGGGCGGTGCGGTGATCGTGCTGGCAACGGTGTCGGTGAGCATCCCCTGGTGGGCGTGGCTGATCGCGGCGGGAGCGGGAGCGGCGATCATTTTGCCAGGGGTGTGGGCGAACAAGAAATCTCAAACAGCGGCCCCGGCCGCAGGAGCAACGTAATGGAAATATTCAGCTTTTATCTGGGCCTCGGCACAGGACTGGTCGTTTTCCTCATGGGTTGGGCATGGACCAGGTGGGGCAACGCGCTCAGCACCGAAGTCAAGCAACTCATTTCCGGCATCAAGCCGGATGGAAAGTAGAGCATCAGCGTGACCCCGATGATCGAGCAAATGATGAGGCGGCGGAGATCGGCAATTGAAGGATACGCTTAATGGGCATCAGACTGAACAGCGCGTCAGGCAATTATGTCACCTATCTCATCAACGCCGGACTTGGCGAGATGATGGTTAGCGGCGATGCGCTGCAAACATTTTCGATCCTGTTCTGGTATCAATCCGAGTTCACGCTGACCAATTCCACTTACAACCACAACTTGCTGAATATGAAGGATGCCAGCGGAGCGTCTGTCGTCAATTTGCAGATACTCAAAAGCGCGGCAGGCAACAACCCGTCGCTGCTGCAATATGTATACGGCGGAAGCGGCACAATCACGAAAAGCATATCGAACCAAACAGCCCCAGCCGCTCGGAAGATCGGACTCTATGGCCTTCTTTTTTCCGGTGCCAAGGTGCAATTCTTTAAGCGCGACGAGGACGATGTTGCTGCCGTGTCAAGCAATTACGGTGCGGCGGCAACCGCAGGTGTGATACAGGTTCCGACCGAGATTTCGCTTGGCGGAAGCGCTCCTCCGGGGGTGTGGTGGGGATTGGTGATTCGCAATCACGCCATCACCGCCGCTGATCTGGATTACATCTGGTCGTTGCATACGCCGCAGGCGATTCATTCAGCCGACAACACCGGCAGCGGTGGCAACATGAACGGCGGAACCGGGAGCAAGCTCTGGTTTGACAACGGCATGATGACCGTGCCGATCCTCTACGATTCGACGTTGCCGTCGGCGCTTGGTATTTCGACGTACCCGAAGCTGCCGCTCATCTCCACCACGTTGGTGTATGACGCCTACGCATCAGCCAATCCGACCGAAGCGCGTGTGATGCGCCCCATTCAATTTAAGGGATCGGATGGGAAGAAGTGCCGATTCGTCGCAGCCGACGATCCGTACTGGAATCAGGGATTCTTCACGAAGAGTGCGGCACTCACCGGAACGCTCGATCCCGACGTGTCCGGTACGAGCGCGAAACTTCGTCGTCTCGCACTCGACAACCCAAGCGGCTTGATTCGCGTGGTGATGATGGACAAGAGCTACTCGTCTCATCCGGGATACGCGGGATCAGTCGATGGTGTTGATTATTGCTCTAACTGGATCGGGGGGATGGCAAACAAGCTCAAGCAGGTCGCTGGATTTGACAACGTGCAGTTTGCGGAGGGGACGTATGATGCGTGGATGGCGATGCGTGATGCGACCTCGCCTCCCAAATGTACCCCCGCCCCTACAAATAGCGTAGCTGGTGGGCTGACGCTGATTGCATCGCAGACCGAAAAATCCATGGGGCGAGACGGCTGGTCCGGCAATGGACGCGGCACGGGTCTCGGTCCGCACTTCCCAGTTGCTCTTGCCGCCGGTGCAACCTATCGCATGATGGTTCAGCCGTTCAAGCTGCTCACAGCCGGCCGCCGCATGAGGCAGGTCGTGCATTACCGCGACTGGCCCAAAGGCGGGCGATTCCGTTGGCGAACCGCACAAGACGCATCGTTCTCGCAGACGGCGAGCGAAGTGCTCGGCGACTGGTCGAGTTGGATCGACACCGCGACGACGGATGTACTCGCAGCTCACGTTGTGACGGCTGGCGAGGCCGCGAGTTATAACGCTGGCACAAAGACGCTGGTGCTGGAAGGCACCGGCTACGGACTTACCCACGGCATGGTGATGTGTCGCGGCACCTACGATCTGGCCAATATCGCCAGCGTGACGGAGGCTACCGACACCACCATCGTTTTCGATCATGCGTTCTCGGTCGCGCCAGTCGAATCCGAAACACTGTCGGCGGGCGAGCGCGTTTTCCAAACGCTCACCGTTGACCATGATGGTGTTGACCCCGATGATCTTGCGAATCATCGCGGCATCGAAATCGAATGTGAGACCGGCGGAAATCCGCTGGTGATGGATTCCACTGGCGCATGGGCGATGGGCGTCAACGGCTGGATTCTGTGCGCCGGCGGCTGGGGGGGTCATCAGTACGCGGATATGCGTGACGAGACCAACGCGACCGGTCCATCAGGCACATCGAGTGATGGGCCGATCACGAAATATTGGCAGCGCATCTTGCGCCCCGACATCTGCATCCTCGGCGACAACGCCAGTGCTACGACCGATGAACTGGATTTTATGGGCGACCTGGCAGAACTTACCTGCGATGCAGTCGATGTTCTGTTTTTTGGCCGATGGTTTGCAACGAATGTGCAGTACCCCAACCGAGCTCGCGCCGTAGCGATCACGCGAGGCAGCCCTTATGTGTGTGTCGCTGCTGGAGCTGGCAACTCCTATGACTGGTACGCCAACGGCTGGACCGCCGATGGGACGCACCAATCCGTGTTTGGCTCATCCGAGCAGATGCGGCAGATGCTGACCTCGCTCAAGGCAGCAACAACAGGCGCAGCGATCGGCGATGAGGTACCAACGTCGGCTGCGGATGTCGCATTGGCGGTGTGGTCTGAGAGTGGTCGCTCGCTCGACGGCGACTTGCAGGGCAAGGTCCTAGGCGGCGGGGCATCGACGATCACCGGCACTGGCGCTCGCGTGGTGGACGCCAGCGGCAACGCGGTCGCAACGGCGGCTGCACAGACCACGGCGCAAAACGACCTCGATCTAATCACTGGCGCAGACGGTGCAGTCCTCGCCACCAGCCAGCCGAACTACGCACCGGCGAAGGCGGGCGATCAGATGGACTTGGTGGACGCGCCGAACGCAACGGCAATCACGGCGTTCGTCACCGCGATATGGAGCGCACTTACCAGCGGTATCACCACGGTCGGAAGCGTCGGCAAGTACATCATCTATTGCCTCGCGGCGATCAAGCTCAAGACGGACCTGATTACCACCGGGGCCATCACCGTGTCCGCTGGGGCATACGTTGCGGCCGACGGAACAACGCTGACGTTGGTGCAGGGAGAGGCGTATCTCAACGCAATCGGCAGCGCGATCCCACTGAACGGCACAGACACGCGGCTTACGTCAGCAAGAATGAGCGACGGCACGACCGTTACCTTGCGGTGCAAATCAACCGAAATCGTCAGCATCGTCGGCACCATCATCGACATCACCGACGCCGGCGTGTGGTCCGCGCGATTCGACATGACAGCCGCTCAAAGCGCGTCGCTTACGGCTTCACCGGCAGGAACGTGGGAACTTGAATGGCAGATTGGCGGGGTTGCTGCTTACAACCTCAACAGCTTCATCGACAGAACATTGGTTGTACGCAAGCAGATCGCCTGATGACCACTTTCGCAGGCCAAACCATGACAGAGCGTGAGCGCGATGCGTCGCGTAAGAGGAAGTCACGCGAGGCCGGGCGGGACATAACGATACCTGAAGTTGCAGAGCCGCGCCGCCGCGAAGATGCGTTGGCGGACCACTACCTGTTTCTTCGCACCTACTTCCCCATCATCTTTTTTCAGGACTTCACGCCAGCCCGCAAAGACATGGCCGAGTCGATTATTCACGCGGCAAGATATGGAGGCGATCAGGCGATTGCCGGGCCGCGTGCGGACGGCAAAACAAAACTTGCGATGTTCCTTTCGTTGTTTCTAATCATCAAAGGGATGATTCGCTTCCCGGTAGTGATCGGAAAATCCAGCAATAAGGCAATGGTCGAATTGAAAAACATCAAATTCGAGATTGAACATAACGACCTGTTCGCCGCTGATTTTCCCGAAATCTGCGTTCCGGTTCGTGAGCTTGGCAGTTGGTCCAGCAACGCCCGAAAGCAAACGCACAACGGCAAACATACGCTAATGGAATGGGACACCGATCACATCATTCTTCCGACCGTCGAAGGCAGCGCATGTAGCGGGGCCATCATGGCCAGCGTAGGCATTGAGGGAGGAATTCGCGGGATGAATTACCGCAACGTGCGCCCCGATCTTGCCATCTTAGACGACATCGACGACCGGGATTCGGCGCGCTCCGACATGCAGACGGAAACGCGGGAGCGCACCATCGACGAAGATATCGCCGGCCTCGGTGGACCAGACAAGCGCATCGCCCGCGTGATGCTCTGCACGCTCATCAACCGCACCTGTGTTGCGGCCACGTTCACGGATCGAACGAAGCGACCGAGTTGGCGCGGCAGGCGGAACAGGTCGCTCGTTACGCTTCCGACCCACATTGATCTATGGGAAAAGTACGTTGCCCTCAGGCGGGATCGTGACGCGGACACTGATCCGCTGGCTCGCGTGGCTTCGCAGTTTTATATTAGCAACCGGGCAAAGATGGACGATGGGGCTGTGCTTGGAAATCCCCAGCGGTTCAGCGGTATGCTGGCTGAGGATGGGCAACCGCTCGAATTGTCGGCGTTGCAGCAGTGCTACAACCTGATTGCCGATCTTGGCCAAGACGCATTCGACACGGAGTACCAAAACGATCCGCCGGAAGATCGAGCGATTGAAGCATCGCAGATCAATGAGCGGCTTGTTCGTTCACGGCTGAGCGGGCTGGAACACTTCATCGCCCCCGCGAACACCAAGTACCTGACCGCGTTCATCGACGTTGGACAATACTGGTTGCATTACGCCGTTTGCGCATGGCAACCTGGCATGATCGGCGATGTGATCGACTACGGCGTCGAGGAAGTTGTCGAGCCGCTGAAAAACGGTGTGGAGAAATCCATCTTGACCGCGTTGCGAACGTGGCGCGATCGGATGCGCAATGAATGCCCCTACGTCAAAGAGACGGGCGAGCCGATTGATTTGTCAGACTTCGGATTGATTCAGGTGGACGCCGGCCACTGGAACACAGTGATTTATGAATTTGTGTTGGAGTCCGGCGCACCGTTCCGCGCGTCGATAGGTGATCCGCAATTCCGGCAACCTGCGAAAAAGACCAAGGACAAGCGGCCCGGCTCTGATGGCTGGTATGAATCACGCCAGCCGATTGCGGGCAGGCGCGATCATCTTTGGGTCATCAACATGGAATCGAACCGTTGGAAACGGCGGATACACGATGGGTTCCTCACCGAGCCGCGTGAGGCGAACAACAGCCGTCGCCGTGGCAGCATCGTCGCTTACGGCAGCGACACGCAGGCGCATCAAAAATTCGCTTCACACGTTTGCAGCGAAGAATACATCCGCAAATTTGTCGAAGGCACGAAAGGCGAAACATGGGTATGGCACAAAAAGCATCCGTCAAATCACTGGCTCGATTGCCTATACGGGAACGCGGTAGCGGCGTCGATCATGGGGGTAAACTTGTACGGCGCAGGGGGCGTCCAGCCAAGCCAGCCGAACCGATTGAAGGTGACGGGGACATGGACGCGGCGGTGACGCTCAACATCCTCAAGCCGCAAATAATCTATGAGGCCGAGTGCCCGCACTGCGGAAGCGGCGATCATGGGATTTTGAAAACGCAACGCATGGAACTGAACAAACGGAGCGTGTCGCGGCAGCTTCGGCGGTGCCGCAAGTGCCTAAAGACGTTCATCGTGATGAAAATTAAGGGCAAGCGCGAATACATTGAAGTGAAATAGTATTCCATTTTTATCTTGACAATCACCTGTCGATAGGTATATTTGTTTTCAGTCATACACCGGTTCCCCAAAGAACCCAAATAAACCGCCGCCCACGATGTGCCACCTTTACCGGTGTATGACTCATGTCGCGGGCGGTGGCATGGTACGGCAGGCTAGTCGAGGCATGGCTCGGCACGGCTTGGCAAGGCTCGGCATGGCAGGGCAGGCGAGGCACGGCTGGGCATGACAAGGTTTGGCGAGGCAATGCAGGCATGGCATGGCAAGGCGAGGCGAGGCCTGGCCAGGCTTGGCAGGGCGAGGCAGGTACGAAAGTCGATCAGATGTTCTGATCGCAAACACCTATCAGCGGCATAGTCCGCAAGGAGCATCGAAATGGCTACGAGCGTTCAAATCAAGGCACCGAATCTTAAGGAAGCAATCTTCAATATCACCGGCACCGCGCCATTGGTGATTCATCGTTTCAGCGCGAAGACGCTGAACGAAATGAAACAGAAGATGGAAACCGGCAAGGCGGCGTCCAGCAAGAAAAACCGCGAGGCGAAATCCACCGACGACACGTTCAACGAGGCCCGCTACATCAGCAAGCAGGGATGGGACGGATTCAACGCCGCCAGCATCCGAGCCGCGATGGTTTCAGCATGTCGTCTCGTCGGCTTCAAAATGACACTGGCGAAGATGAGCGTGTTTGTCATCGCCGAGGGCTGGGACAAGAAAGAGCCGCAAATCCCGCTCATCCGAATCATCGGCAAGGCGACCAAGCAGGAGGACATGGCCCGCGTCCAGACCGGTCAGCCCTATTGCTGCGTTCGCGCCGCGTATCACGACTGGAAAGCGGTGGTTCATATCCGCTTCGATGCGGATCAGTTCACAATCGACGATGTTGCGAATCTGTTGTCACGCGTCGGCGAGCAGGTTGGCATCGGCGAGGGCCGTCCCGATTCCAAGAACAGCACCGGCATGGGCTGGGGCACGTTCAAATTGGAGCAGAAGCCGAGCAAGTGATAGATGGCCCTTTCGATTGCCGCAGGTCTGTGCGACTGCGGCAACTCGGAACGGCTGGTTTAGGCGTGGCAGGCGTGGCGAGGCCAGGCGAGGCTAGGCCCGGCATGGCGCGGCAGGGAAAGGCGAGGCAGGCATGGCAGGGCTTGGCTGGGCATGGCGAGGCTAGGCGGGGCTCGGCGAGGCGTGGCAGGGCAATGCAGGATCGGAAGCACTTTTTTACCGAAAGGAATTGACAGTGAAACGAAGCGAGATCGTATCGGAACTAATGAAGATTTCCAAGGCGAACGGCGGCATGTTGTCGCCTCAATCAGTTGTGTCGGAGGCGCGCAGCGTCAAGCATCCGCTGCACGAATGCTTCCAGTGGGACGATAAATTGGCGGGGGATGCCTACCGACTCTGGCAGGCCCGCCAACTTATCCGCGTGGTCGTGGAAATCATTCCCAGCTCCGACGGCAAACCGATCAACGTGTTTGTGTCGATGAAAAACGACCGGCATGGTGAAAATTGCGGATACCGCACTATGGTTGACGTGATGAGCGATGCCGACATGCGGGAGCAACTTCTTGAGCAGGCGTTCGAGGAACTCGAAGTGTTCAAGCGGAAATATCAGCGGCTGTCTGAACTGGCCCCTGTCTTCGAGAGTGTCAGGCGGGTGAAGGGGAAACGGATTGGGAAGATGCGATCCGCACACGCCGCCGCATAATCATTGCTCCGCATGGTGCGCCGTGTGGCAACTATCCTCACGGTTGTCGGTTCGATTCCGACCGGAGCAATTCGCGGTCAGTCGCGGAAGGGCGTGGCGAGTCAAGGTTTGGTGAGGCAGGGCAGGCATGGCGGCAGTCTTAACCGACTGCCGCTATTTTTTGCGCGAGTCTAGTTATTAGACTATCTACTTCTCTGTGACGCATCATTAGGGGCGATGATGATTGCGTGGCAACATCGCTGGCAACACTCGAAGCGCGGCTCGTAAAGATCGACGCGGCCATTGACGGCACGCTCGACCGCAACGCTGCGCAATATCAAATCAATGGCCGGGCGATTTCGAGTCTGTCACTCAACGATCTGCAATCTCTTCGCCTGAATACCATGCGGGAAATCACCCGTCTTGGAAGGTCGGGCGGAATCTTCGTGCCCACCGGATTCATCAGCACTGTTGAAAGTGAGGTGGATTCGTGAGCAACCGAAGAACACAAGTCGAGCTTGCGAAAGACGCCCGCGCCCGCGTGGTAAAAGAACGCGCGAAGCTCGAACTCACCGCCATCAAGGCCCGGCGTGAAATCATCAAGTTCCAGATGTCCACTTATCGCGCCGCGAAGATAGACCGAAGCAACCGGGACTGGCTGGGCAAGACGACCAGCGCCGACAGCGCCATCATCGCCGACCTTCCACGGCTCATCGCGCGTTCGCGGCAGGAATGCCGGGACAACGCTTATGCCCAATCATGCGTCCGCGCCTTTCGCCGCAACGTGATCGGCACCGGCATCAACCCATCTTTCGCGGCTGGCGACAACAACGGCAACCTCTACGGAGATTTCAACCGTAAGGCCAACGCCCAATTCTACGATTGGGGACGCAGACCCGTTGACCTCGAAAATCGCAGAACTCTGCTCGACGTTCAGCATTGGGCCGTGTCCGAACTCGTCACCGCTGGCGAGGCGATCATCATTCGCCTTCCGCGCATCGACGAAGCCGGTCATAAGGTGTTGAAGGTTCGCTGCGTCGAATCTGAAATGCTGGACCTTTACAAGTTGCAGCACGGCGATAATTGGGTGAAGGGTGGCATTGAAGTTGACGCCGATGGCAGGCCCGTCGCGTATCACATCTACAAACATCACCCCTACGACGTGCGCGGCGCTCACCGATCCAGCCCAATCATGTTGGAATCCGAACGATGGCCGGCCCGGTTCGTCAGTCACATCTTCGATCCTGAGCGCGTTCTGCAAACGCGAGGCGTCACCAGATTTGCAAGTGTCCTCCAAAGACTGCGCGACCTTGCCGAGTTCGACGCCTCTACTTTGCAGGCGGCGCGTGCCGAAGCAAACATTGGATTGATTTTCAAGACCGAAGCGGGGGTGTCCAGTTCCATAAACTTCGACGGGCTTAACTCGCTGGACATTGGGCCGAATGATGAGGTTGTGAGTCACACGCCGACGCGCCCAGGCAACACTTACGAGCCGTTCGTCAAAGCCCAGCTTCGCGCCATCGCGGCGGGCATGGGTATCGGATACGAGCAGATCGCCCGCGACTTCACTGGCGGAACCTACAGCAGTCAGCGGCAGGGAATGCTTGAAGATCGTCGAGAGTTTGAGCCGTTGCAGCACATGATTATCCGCACGCTGTTGCAGCCCATCGCCGAGGACTGGCTGTTTTGGGAAGTCAACCAAGGACGCATCGACGCGCCGCTCTATGCCATCTACCCCGGACTGTATGAATACATCAAGTGGCGTGGTCAGGGCTGGGCGTGGGTCGATCCGCAAAAGCAGGCGACTGGCATCCAGATGATGCTGGAACTCGGCCTCACCACCAAAGAAGAGCAGGCGATGGAACTCGGACGCGATTGGCAAGAATTGGCCGATCAGCGAGCAGCCGAGCATAAATACGAAACAGAAAAAGGATTGGCTCAGCCGGTCAAGCCATCGACTCAGCCGACGCTCTTCGATCCACAAGCACAAGGGGCCGCCGCATGAAAATCGGAACCATCATGTTGGCTGCGGGCAAGATGCGCGTGGACCACGAGCAGGGCATCATCTACCGCGTCCCCATTCTGACCGCCGGCGTCACCAAGCCGAGCGGCAACGGTACACCGCCGTTCGACGTTGACGACATCACGCTCACCCAACTCGCCGCCGCGATGACTTCCTCCGGCAAAGTGAAGTCGCGCATGACGCACCCGGAACTGGAAAATGTCGATGGCGTCAACCGGCTTGTCGGAACGTTTATGAATGCAACGGTTGAGGGCGGGCGCGTGTTCGCGGACTTCCATTGCGGGAGCTATGCCGAGCATCTGCCCGGCCAGAATGCGAAACGATACCTGCTTGGCGTTGCCGACGAAGACCCGGGCGCTATCGGCGTGTCACTCGTTTCGGACACCGCCTTGATCGAAGCCGCCCCCGGTTCGCAGACCGGCATGGTGCTGCGTCTCACCGAGGTGAATGCGATTGATTGGACTGACGACCCCGCCGGTAATCCGTGCGGGATGCTTTCACGATTTCATAAGCCATCCGGCACGGTGCTGGCGGGCGATCCCAACAAGGCAAGCAAGGAGCAATCAATGTTGCCGAATCAAGTTCAAATGGATCTTCTCCGCACGTTCGGCCTGGCTGATGGTGCGTCGGTTGAAGATGTACAAAAGTTCGTCGATGGCCTCGACGACTCACAGAAACAGGCATTTAACGCACTGGCTGACCAGCCCGCCGGCGGAGAAGGTGGCGGCGATCCCGGCGCGACCGGCGTGGGTATGGCTGCGGTTGATCCCGCCGCCGATCCCAATGCGGACCCGAACAAAAAGCCGGTTCCCACTGCCATGCGATCCGCAAAAATCGCTGGCGTCACCCTCACCGCCGAGCAGGTCGATGAACGCATCGCCTCCGCGTCCAAAGCCGAGCGATCCCGCGTTACCGAAATCACCAAGATCGCTTTGAAGTCAACCAAACTCGGCACCAAGTGGGCCGACAAACACATCGAGGACGGCACCGAAATCGCCGAAGTACGCCGCCTCGCCCTTGCAACCATCGGCGAAGATCGGACCCCCACCGTGGAAACATCCCGCATCCAAGTCGGCGCGGACCTGAACCGCGACACAATCTTTGCCGGCGTTCAGGACGCGATCATGCTTCGCGCCGGCGTTCGCCAGTTCGTCAAGACCGACGAACGCAACCAAGTGATTCTGTCGGCGACTCGTCAGCCGGAAATGCGACAGCCGCATGAACGCGCCAACGACTTCCGAGGTCACAGCATCCTCGAAATGGGCCGGCGCTTTCTCGTTTCGCTCGGCTGCCGCGCCGCCGACAACATGCAGCGTCCGCAACTGGCTCAGCTTTTGATGAGCCGGACGCGACTCCAATCACTGCTCCCCGGCGTGTTCCTCGCCCACTCCACCGGCGACTTCCCCAACATCCTCGCCGACACGATGGGCAAGGTGCTTCGGCAGGAATATGCCCTGGCCGTCCCGACCTGGCAGGCGTGGGCGCGATCGACCACCGCCTCCGACTACAAGCAGCAGAAGAAACTCCAGATTTCCGAAGCCGGCGATCTGGTTGAGATTCCCGAAGGCGAGGAATACACCTACACGGTGCTGACCGAGTCGAAGGAAGTCTGGCAGCTTGCGAAGTTCGGCACCGGGTTGAAGTTCACCCGCGAGATGCTCATCAACGACGATCTTTCCGTATTCGACCGTGCCCCGCGCATGCTTGGACGCGCCGCCCGCCGCAAGGAAGAGACGTTGGGGATTGCGGTCTTGACCGCCAATGCACTTCTCGGCAACGACAGCATCGCGCTGTTTGCGACCGGACACGCCAACCTCACCACCGGCGCGCTGTCGGTCGCTTCCATCGGTGCCGCCCGCGCTGCACTTCGCAAGCAGACAGCACTCGGTTCGAGCGATCCGCTTGAACTCACGCCGTCGGTGCTGCTGGTTCCCGAAGCGCTGTCCGTCACTGCCCAGCAGTTGATTTCTTCGACCGTGGACCCGTCGAAAAACAACGCGACGCCCAACCCGTTCGCCAACGCGATCACGGTGGTCTCCTCCGCTCGCCTCGATGCGACCAGCCCGACGCAGTGGTATCTCTTCGCCAACCCGTCCGAAATCGACACCGTCGAAATCGGATTCCTGGAAGGCGAGGAAGCCCCCGTGGTCGAAGAAGAAGATGAGTTCGATGACGACACCCGCAAGATCAAGATTCGCCACAACCTCGCCGCCAAGGCCATCGACTACCGCGGCATGGTGCGTAGCTCCGGCGCGTAATCACGGATGAACGAATGGGCACGGATGCCCGAAAGCCAACGCCCCGGCGCAATGTCGCGCCGGGGCATCTTGAACAAAAACGAATGTAAAGGAAATAAGCCATGAGCGCACATGAACAACGTCTTGGAAATCGAATCACCGCCGTTGCCCCGACGGGCGGCGTCACCGCCGGCGACCTCATCATCCTGAAATCCGGCGCGACCGGATGGGTGGGCGAGGCCGTCACGACTGCCACGGTCGGGAACAGCTACACCGTGCAAGTCGGCCACGAAATCAAGGTCGCCAAGAATGTCACCACCGGCGAAATCTTCGCGGTCGGCGACAAGGTGTATCTGGACGCATCCAGCGGCAAGGCGACTGTCACGGCCAGCGGAAACACCTATATGGGTCGCGCCACCTCAGCCGCCGCCACCGCCGACGTTACCACCGTGTGGGTAAAACTCGCCCCGACTGGTGGGTAAACCGATGCGAATCGCAGTCATCAGTGCTGGTCCGTCTGCTCGCCGCACGTTCGACGCCGATGCGTCTGGTCAATACGACCGGACCATCGGCGTCAACGCCGCGGCTTGTGTGTTTGCCTGCGACTACTGGTCGGTGGGCGACACACTTGGGTTTCAACGGCTTACTCCCGTTGGATTGCCCATTGTCTTTGCGATGGATGATTCGCGCAACTCCAACCAATGCAACTGCCCGAAACGATTCGGGATGCACCAATGGTTGACGTGGGAATCAGTGAGGGATGCCCTGGGCTGCTCGCCCGCCGACGTTTGGCTCAATTGGTCGGCAACCGCGGCGATGGGCTTGGCGGTCCATTTAGGGGCTACGGAGATTGATGTGTACGGCGTGGATCAGTCGGGTATGACAGACGTGTCCGGGAGAACTACCCCCGGGCGCAGTGATGCGAGATGGGGCCGCGAGGTTCCGAACTGGTACGAAACCTTGAAGTGGGTTCGATCGCGCGGAATCACCGTCAACGTCATCACTGAAAGCGAGGCCATCCATGCTTGACCTTGCCGCAGACTCTTCGATGTTCATGGGCGACTTCGGCGAGCCGATCACACTGCGAAATAAGCAGACGGATGCCGAGCGATCTATCACAGCCGTTGTCAACCGCGAAACGTTCCAGCCGATCCCCGGAACGAACATGACGCCATCGCCTCGCATGACAATTGCCGTGCCGAACAGTTCGGTCACCGGCATAACATCGCAGGAATTGGACAACGATATTTGGTCGGTGCTGATTCCGATTGAGGTTGGTGGTGAAGCGATTGAGCGTCGGCTTGGCGCGATGCTCCAACAGGACGATGGGGTATTAACGATTGAGGTTATGTAATGCTGTCCGCGCAAATGTCACAAACTGATTTGAGTCGCATTGCCGCGAAGTTTGGGTTTACCGCGAAGGAAACCGAAACGGTCGTTGCCCGCGCGCTCAATGATGTTGCCAAGACTGCACGCGGGCGCATCCGCAAAAGCGTGCGCGCCTATCTCAATGTCCGTGCAAAGAGCGTGAACGACCGCGTTGACATTGGCCGCCGCGCCCGCCCCGGTGAACTTCGCGCCACGGTGGACATCGACAAGCTGAGCCGATCACGGGCGCGGCCCACGCTGATGAGTTTTGGTGGGAAGCCGAAAGAGCCGTGGTATGAGGGCAAGAAGGCCAGTTTGATTAAGCGCCGTGCGGCGAAGCAGAGGGCCGCGACGGGTCGGCGCGGCGTTACGCAGCCAAAGCCGTTCACGTATCAAATCGTCAGGGGCGGATCGCGCGATACCTTGCAAGGCGCTTTTGTGGCGAGGATTTCAACAGGAAACGCCGAAGGGAATGTCCTCGACTTCAAGCGTGTCGGGCGAAAGCGTTATCCGCTGGTCGTTCCCAAGGGGCCGTCGGTTGCGGCAGTTTTTCAAAATGCCGCCAACGGCGTGGGCCGAGAAGCCCTTGCTGATCTTCCCGATTTGGTCGCAAGCCGAATCGAGGGGCAGTCACAACGCCTGCTCAATTCGCAGTTCAAAAAAGTCAGCGGTCAATTGCAAGCCGTCAACTCGCCGGGGGGTGAATGATGAGCGTTACCGTCGTTCAGCAGATCGAGCGTAAAGTCGCAACCCGCGTTGAATCCGTCACGCCAGCGAATGGGTACGCGATCAATGTGCGTACCGTGGTGCGCCCCGGCCGCAACAACCAGGCCAGCCCATTGGGTGGTCAGGTATTCCTTGCGAGGGAATCGATTGAGCAAGATGAAGCGGTGGCCGACTCCGGCGGATTGGTGCTGATGCGTTACGCGACGTTCAGCGTCGTCTATTGGATCACGGCGACGAAGGCGAGCGACACCCCGCTTGATGAACTGCGCGACATCGCCATCGCGGAAATCGAACGCGCGATCGTGCTTGACTGGTACCAAAACAACGGGCAATCAGCATACGGCGGGTTGGCTCGCACCACTGAACTACTCGCGCCTCAAGATGTTGAATCAACTGACGGCGCGTTACCCGGCGTTCAGGTCCAAATCAAAATCGGATACATGCACACAGACATTGATCCGTTCACCGCACTCTAAGGAGCACACCAATGACTCTCGCCACCAAACGCCGCGTCATTGCGGCAAAGATCGAAACGACAGCCGGGATAGCCGAGGCGCTGACCAGCACCAACGCGGCGTTCTACGCGATGGATGCCACGCTCGTCACCAATCGCACGTTCACGAAGCGCAAGGCGCAGGGGTCGCTCTCCAACACGGTGGCATCTCCCGGCACCACCCCCGGAACATGTACGTTCAGCGTTGACCTCATGACGCTGGCACCGTGGGCTGATATTTTGCTTCCCGCGTGCGGATGGGTGAAGTCAACCGGCGAAGTGTGGAAGCCGTCATCGCTGCCGACCTACTACAAGACAGTGACCATCGGCGTCAACACCGCCGGGAAGTTGAAGCGGCTGGCTGGTGCGATGGGGAAATTCGACATCGAACTCACCGCCGGCCAGATCGGGAAGGTGACGTTTGAGTTTCAAGGCCGATACCTTGCCGAGTCGGACGCAACTCAATTCACGCCGCAATACACCGTTGGCACCGAAAGCAGCGGCCCGCAGTTCGCCGGGGCTACTGTCACCCTCGCAACGGTTGCGACCGGCCTGCGGCAACTGACCATCAATTCCGGCAACGCCGTGTCGCTGATCGAAGATGTGACGGCGGCGGGTGGCATCGCCCGCGCTTGGCTTGACGACCGCGACATCGGCGGAACGATGGACCCATACGAGCAGTTGGTTGCTACCCGCGACGACTACGACAAGATGGATTCGCTGGCCGAGCAGGCGCTGGCCGTGGCCTACGGTTCCATGTCCATCAGCATCCCCAAACTGCAAATCCTCACACTGGCGGCCGGCGAGCGTAACGGGCTGAGCGCCCGCGCCGTCGGATTCCAGGCCAACCAAGACACCATCGCCGGCGACGACGAAATCGCCATCGACCTCGACACCGCCTAAAAGGAGATTGAATCGTGATTGATCCCACAATGACTTTTGATGTGGACCTGCGTGAACTTTTCGACCAGCCGGGCGAACAGCCGAAGAAGCTGACGTACACCGTCGGCTCGGCTCGTTTTTGGATGCAGTACGGACGTGACTTTGAAACGCTGAATGCGGACACGATTTCAGACGCCGAGCAGATTGAGAAGCTGGGCGAACTTGTCAGCCGCAATCGCGTTTGTGTTGGTGGCGAGTTTGATCTACTCGATGAACTCACTGTGACCGAATTGCAGGTGCTTGCGATCCGTCTGCCCGCGAAGGCCCGCTTGTCGGAACTCGACCGAAAAAAATCCGAATCGCCGTCAGCATCTTCACCGGGATTATCTGCCGGGAATGCAGTCGCGCCGGCGGCGAGCGGAAGTGTGCCGACTGCCCCAGCGAAGTAGAGCCGCAGTTTTTGGAATGTCCCGGATGCGACGGGCGCGGCTGCGATGCGTGCAAGGGATCGGGCCGGACTGGCTGGTTGAAATTGACAAGCTGCCCGATGGAACAAACAGACGATCAGACATGGCAAGCGATTCGCTTCGCCGGATATGTTCAGAAAAGTAATTTGTGGCCGGTCGATGGCGGCGCGCTAGATCAATCGCGATGGTTCCTTGACGCTGAACAGCAGATCAAGCACGACAAAGACAAGGCGATGGCGCAACTGATGGGCGAATGACATGGCGAAGTACCAAGATTCAGTCGAGATTCTGATCCAAGCCCGCAACACGGCAAAAGCGGAGTTAGAGCAAGCGCGCTTGGATATTAAAAAAGTTGCGGACGAATCAGGATCAGCGGCAAATAAGATGGCGTTAAGCTCATTGAAGCAGATCGCTGCGATTACCGCGATTGCCAGGGGTGTATCACAATTCACTCATGGACTTGTCGAAGCAAAAAACGCGGGATTGTCACTTGGTGAAACGCTTACATCGTCTTTCGACAAGATGATTAAGTCGTTGCCCATCCTGTCGGACGCCGCCAGGTTTGGCGAGAACATCAGAGAGCTTATCACTGGCGAGCGAGCCAAAGAACAAGCGGCGATTGAAAAATCAATCGAGTTTGAACGGGAGATGACCCGCACGATTGAAAAGCAGTTGGATGTTATTTTCGCTCGAAAGAAACTGCTTGAGGACACGCAGAAAGATCGGGCGAAAATCGCACTGGAAACGGCGATGTTCAATGCTCCAGACGATGCAACCCGCGCGATCATCGCAGCCAATGCGGCATCGAATGATCGGGTGAAGGCCGCGAGCGACGCGCTGACAGAGCAGCAAACGCGAGATCGAATAGGCAAGACCGGAGAATCAGAGGCAACGCGAGAACTTCGCAAGCGGTTGAGCGAAGTGATCGACATCGAATGGGCCAAGGTTGGCAAAGCACTCGACGCAAAGCGAGATGCGCAGGTCGATAAATCGCTGGCGTCGTTCTTCGATCAGGTGAAGACCGAATCGGATGCGGATGTTGCGGCGGCTGAACAACACCGTCAGTTGATGGCCGGGGTAGATGCGGACATTGAACAAATCCGCCTTCGATCAGCAGGGCGCATTCTCGACGCGGACCTTGCCGCGATCCGCACGGCATCAGAAGAACGGATACGAGCAGCACAGAAGGATGGCGACTATGTTCTTGCCGAGCGGTTGAAAGTGTTACAATCGGTCGAGGAAGCGGACGCGCGGGCCGAGGATCGAAAGCGGCGGGACGTTGAGGATAAAAAACAACTCGACAAACTGCGAGATCGGTTGAAGCCCGGCGAACTTCCGACGCTGAATCAGGACCGATTCTTGACCGGCGTGCGCGATCAGACACTGAGCGAGGATCGCAAACGGTCGGACGCCGCGGTCAAACAGTTGGAAACATCGCAACAAATCAAGCGGGCAACAGAGGAAGCGAAGGAACTTTTGCAAACCATCGCGGACGCCATCAAGTCGGGCCCGCGCATTCTTGGCTCCTTGGGGCTTAAATAATGTCAACATCAACTTTCCATCTTCAACCGAGGTCGCAGGCGCAGGAGTCGCAAGACGGCATGGTCTTCACCTATACATGGGTGGTGGCCGGGCTTTCGACGCCGGCCGCCGTGCTTGCCGACGACAACTTCCCCGTCGAGTTCAACGACCCCGACCCTTACGATGGCGCGTCGGGCCGCAAGTGTTTTCGCCGCCAGGTGAACGCGAACGGGCTGTATGTCTTTTCGGTCGATGCGTCGTTTCAAGTTCCGCCTGCTACCGACTGGACGCAAAACGAGCCGTCACTTTCCAACCCGCTGGTCTATCAGTGGGACACGGTGACGGAGAACGTTGCGATTGACAGGGACACGAGCGGCAATGCAATTGTGACCAGCGCACTGCGTTCGCCGTCAACGCCGGTCCAGCAAACGCGAAATTACAAGCGGCTGACAATCACGAAATGGATGGCGGGATACGATCTAAGCCGCGCGATGAGCTACGAGAACACGGTCAACTCCGATTCGTTTAGTGGTGCTGATGCGGGCGAAGTCAAGTGCGACAACATTCAGCCCTCGACGCAGTACGAATCGACGGCTACACTCATCCCCATTGCCCATGTTTTCAGCTTCAAAGATACGTCGATTTGGGGCGCGGACCCTTGGCAAACTCTTATGAAGGATCAGGATGGGGTCGGGTGGGACGGCACTTACTGGCGGCCCATCACATCGCGCGCCGGGGAACGCTTGGCAGACGTTCCGATGAACGGCCATGGCCAGCCGCTTGATACATCGCTGACTTATTTGGATGATGATGGCGTTGTCGAAGCAAGCCCCTCATGGGCAAGCAACGGGACGCCAACCGGCGCGACCGTGATTGATGCCGGTGCGATCAAATTGCTGCAATACGATACGCTTCCCGAAGTGGCGTTTTCTGGTTTATCACTATGAGCCAGGGCAATTTTTATCTCGTGAGTGAGGCCGATGCGCAGGTGTTGCGTCGCGTGGTGAAGAAGCTGAACTCGGTCACCGGAAACGGCGTTACCAATTTGCCTGAGTCGCTGGCGATCAATCCATTATTGCCCGGCCAGAAGTCGCCCACGGTTCAGCTTCCAACGAAGCCGATCAAGTTCGCCAAGGTGACGGCGCTCAAGACCGAGGCGAATGGCTCGTACACAAGCTTCGCATCCGACAAGAAACTCGCATCGCATGTCACGGCGAACCCGTCGAACGACGCCATAGGCACGACAATCACCACTGGGACGACGATCACACTTAAACTCAACGAACTGGTCACAGCGAACCATGGGCTGGAGGTGGCCGTTGACGACATCGTGGCGTACATCGCAAGCGACCGCACCGAGCTTGTGCCGGGCGGGACGGGTACCCCGGCTCCGACGTATGACGGCTACATCATCCCGCAGGCGGGCAACATCGGGGCGCGAATCCGATACGGGCTGTACATCGCCGTCCCAGTCACGATGTCGCAGACGGGCGGCGATGACGGCAATGCGACCACGGCGGCGACGTACACCTACACGCTGACGGATGCAGAGACATCTACCTCGTTGCAGACGAGCGTGAATCCGACCAGCGGCTATTTCCGGCGGATCAAAGGCCCGGTCGTCCCGGCGACGGCGGGTTTGGCGTTCACCGATGGCACCAATTGGATCGTAACATGGTGTAACGAGGTGAATGAGGAAGGGACGTGCGCAACATAATGGGCACCCCCGGCGCGATAGTTCGAGATGCGACGACCGGCAAGTGGCTGCGCGATGCCACGACGGGGAAAATCAAGCGCTTCAACGCCGCCGGCGAGTGCCCGGAGTGCTGCGGGACGTGGGAGTGCTATGCGTGCGGAACATGCTGCTATAGCAGTATTGGTCGATGGATTAACATTCCAATTCCAACGTTCACCATTGATACGGCGGATGCAGGATGGATATCTCTTCCCATCCAGTCTAAGGACGTTATTACAAGTTTGATAAATTGGTTGAATGCAAATAATGGCGTACTTTCCGCACCATTTTTTGTTATTTTTGCTGGTGAAATAGTGTGGCGTGTTTCAGATTCTGACGTTCCAGTTTATGTAAATGGAAATTATGGTGCTACGGCAGCAATTGTAATTATATGCAATGGAGGAGTGATAAGGTATTCAATCAGACTGGATGCCTCAGTAGTTCCGTCCGGTTCTTCACAGTTGGGTGGAACTATAGATGCAACACTAAACCCTATTGATTGCTGTAGTATCAGTGTCGATTCGTGGGCAAATAATTTGACCAGTACTGCTTCAACGGCCATATCCATTTCTGGAGGAACTGGATTTATAACTATGTCAAACAGTAGGTGTTGTTATGACGGATCAATTTGCCAAAAGACAGCCCACGACGCTTGTCCATCCGGCGCTCCTGAATGTGAGGGAATCTAATGTGTGGATGCGTTGAAAAAATCGCTCATGGAGCCGCTGGATTAGCCAAGGCGTTTCTTGGTATTGACCGCGCCGATGACGACACGATTGAATGGCGTCGAACGATCTGTAGAAAGTGCGAACACGCCGAGCCGTGCATCGCCAACGTCGTGAAGTTCTGCAAGTGCAAAAAGTGCGGCTGCGTGTTGCGGGCAAAGACCGCAAGCGAATCTGAATCATGCCCTGAAGCAAAATGGTAACAACAAAGGACTCCCGGCCATGCCCGAACGCATCCCCCAAATAATCGAGCGCCTCACAGAAGGCGAGAAACACATGGCCAGGGGTGACGAACGATTCGACACCATCGAGGCCATGCTTCGCCGCATCGAAGGCAACCAGAATCGCGTCAACGAAATCGTCGAGGCATGGGACAACGCCAAGGGCTTTATTGCAACGATGAAATGGTTGCTGAAGGCTGCAGGCGTCTGTGCTGCGGTACTCGGCTTTCTCTACGCCATTTACCACTTCGGCAAGACCGGGACATGGAACCCGCCCAAACTGCCATGACCCCAACAGGAGCAGCCCCAAAATGAACATCATCCACACCATGAATATCGGCGGCTGCATGTCATCCAACGCGCGCGACAGCATGGAAGCCTCGGCGAGGCGATGGAACTGCATGTACGTCGAACACCTGCAACCTTGGGGAACGTCGGCAACCGATGATCCGTTCGGCATCAAACTGGAAATCCACAAGCTTGCGGTTAACGATGGCGACCGCATCCTGTGGCTCGATTCCGACATGCTGATTCGCCACGACTGCCCAAACCCGTTTGAAATCGTGCCGGCGGAATCAATCGGCGGCGTCCTCAATTTTCAAGGCGACACACACGACGGCGACCCAGGCCCCACTCACGCAACATGGTGGGCCAAAACGCTCCCCCTGTTCTACATCGCCGACCCTCCGAAGTACGATCCCGCCACCTACATCAACGGCGGATTCATGCTTTTGACTGTTGGCAAGCACGACCAGGTCTGGCAGGTCGCAAACAAGGCGGTGCGATCATTCCACACCGGGCGCGTAAACCCCATGATCGAGCAGACAGCGGTGAACATCGCAATCGCGGCCCTCAAACTTCCACTCTACATTCTCCCACACACATTCAATCGCATCGGCAAGGCCGCATGGCTTTCCGACGAGCACATGACCGAACCACTCTACCACTTCGCCAACATCGGTGAGCTGCGCGGCCACAAGCGGCAGGTCATTGACAGCATTAGTTGGGAGCCATCCATTGTGTAACGTGCTGCTCGTTGGCGGAGGCCCATCGAACGCGAACGCGCCATTCAGCGCCATCGACTTCTTCGGCGGATACATCGGGGCGACCAATGGCGGACTGGAAATCTGCAACCAATCCAACCGCGTGCCCGATTGGATGTTCCTCTCCGATCACGTCGCAATCGAGCGGCACCAAGAGACGGCCAAGGCCTTCATCGAATCGGGAGCGATGCTCATCACAACCAGCGAACGCCTCGAACTGTGCCTTGATCTTGGCCTCACCACCGCCATCCACTACATGCCGCGCAGCAAGGCCCGCCACCCCCACAACCCTGGCGACTTCTGCCGCCCACGATACAGCGGCCTCATGCTCATGGAGTTCGTGCTAAACGTTATCCACCCCCGTCGTCTCTGGCTCGCCGGCTACGACGGATACCAGAATGATGCGCTCACGCCATCAATCATCCAACCATTTGTGCAATCGTGCATTGACACGCACCCAGGATGCAAGCTGTGCTTCATGGCCCAGCCACTCTACCACTTGGAGGGAGCCGCAATATGGACGGAACCCAATACGATCCCGACCTCGACGCCTTGCTCGCCGACATGATTGAGGCGGCAGAACTGCACGAGCAGGCCGAGATGCAACTCCGCCGGCTCGAACATCAGACTAGACGCATAGCCGAGCAGCAGCGTCGATGGCAATTCGCAGCCGACATGCGGTACATGCGATTCACGCACCTGCGCATGATGGCGGCGGCGAAGGAAGCACGGCAACAGGATGGCCAGCAGTGCGGCTGCGATCAATTGTAGGGCGTTCGGGATTGGAATGGCCATCGCATGGGTTCAAGCACGGAACGCCGTAGGGGGCAACGTAGGGCCGTTGGAAGGTACTTCTGGGGGGTGCCCCCCTACATACGATGAAAAAAG
>Ga0172380_10001442_pt1 | contig 40773 bp, 29 predicted proteins | sample Leawe162metaG_FD_119747 | JGI IMG/M metagenome (GOLD analysis project Ga0172380, IMG submission 119747) | Leachate microbial communities from a municipal landfill in Southern Ontario, Canada - Leachate well 162 metaG | ecosystem: Engineered > Solid waste > Landfill > Unclassified | place...
CCCGATCCAATTCCGACCTACCCTGAAGGATTCATACCCCCCGATTCTCAAGCGGCGCAATATATTCAAAAACTCTCCGAAGAGTCTGCTTTCAATCGGCTGACCCTGCTGGACAGAAACGGGAAGGTAATCTTCAGCGCCGGTCGAGAGGGTAGTGATCCGTATGTTCCGTTTCAGGGACTTTCAAAAACGTCGGATGGTAGTTATATTCGCCCGGATGGAAGTGGAATAGTTCATCTGATTACCGTAATACGTGATGGGGAGACTGTTGGTAATGCCGGTTTGCTGCTCTCTCTTGCGCCTGAAAAAGCCCGCCTGATCCGATCTCGGCAAATGCTGATTACCTACTTTGTGTTGGATTTTATTTTATTGCTTGGGTTAGGTTCTTTTGTTTTGTCGCGAATTGTAGTCAACCCGATTAACCGTTTACTGGCCGCAACGGAAAAAATTACCAGGGGGCAGTATAGCCAACGTTTGAAAGTGTCCGGCAGTGCAGAACTTGCTCGATTGTCCAACGCATTTAACGAAATGGCCTCAGCACTTCAAGATAAGGATCACCAGGTTTCCGAGCAGATGACCGCGCTTGAAAAGGTAAACAGCGATCTTCAACAAGCTCGTGAAGAAACGATTCGCACTGAAAAAATGGCTTCCATCGGTCTGCTTGCTGCCGGCATGGCTCATGAAATCGGTACTCCCCTTGCGTCGATCATGGGGTACGCAGAGCTCTCTGCAGGTGAGCAACCGGATAATCCTGCCATCCAGGATTATGCCCGACGCATTACGGAAGATTGTTCCCGGATCGATCGTATTGTGGGGGGGTTGCTTGATTATTCCCGCCCCAGAACTTTAAGCGGTGAAAATGCCGACGTACGTGACGTCGTTACTTCAACTCTTGATCTAATGATGCAGCAAGGTGTTTTCAAGACATTGAGCCTGGGCATGGAAATTGACGAAGGTCTTTTGCTGGCCAGGTGCAACGAACACCAACTTCAACAAGTACTTATAAACCTGCTTCTCAATAGTAGAGATGCAACTCAAGCGGGAGGCGCCATAACGGTCAAGGCCGGAAGAAAGGGGGAAAATATCCGGTTGGATGTTGTTGATTGTGGTACAGGTATTACTGATGAGTCGATGAAACATATCTTCGATCCGTTCTTTACCACCAAGCCACCGGGTAAGGGAACCGGCCTGGGGTTAGCAATTTCTGCACGGATCGTTGAAGGGTTTGGTGGGCGCATTACTGTAACAAGCAAAGTTGGTGCAGGGAGCTGCTTTAGTATTTGGCTACCGTTGGCGCAACTAGATGAAGGAGTTGAGCGTGAGTAGGAGTCAGTATATTTTGATCATCGACGACGAAGAAAACATGCGCCATATGTTGTCGGTCATGCTGACACGTCAAGGGTATCGTGTAGACCTGTCAGCTAATGGCGAACAAGGTCTGAGCAGCCTTCTGAGTAACGCGTATGATTATATTTTGTGTGACATACGCATGCCTGAAATGGATGGTAAGACCTTTCTAGTGCGGGCGTTGGAACAGCGTGTCACTGCCCCGATTATCATGATGTCGGCCTATGGTACCGTGGAGACGGCAATTGAGTGCATGAAACTGGGTGCGTATGATTTTATCTCTAAACCGTTTAAAAAAGATGAAATTGTCATGGTTCTTAAAAAAGCCGAAGAACGGGAACGGCTGAAAGAAGAAAATAGCCGGCTGAAGGAGGCGGTCGCGGGACGCTTCGAGTTCAGGGGTATCATTAGCCGCAACACCAGAATGGAGGAGATATTCAGCCAGATCCGAAAGGTGACGGATCTCAAAACAACCGTGCTGATTCTGGGAGAATCAGGTACCGGCAAAGAGTTGATAGCCCGCGCTATCCATGAAAATGGAAAACGTGTATCAAAACCGTTTGTAGCGGTTAATTGTGGCGCCATACCGCACAGTCTGCTGGAAAGTGAATTGTTTGGTCATGTCAGGGGGGCCTTCACCGATGCAGCCAGCGACAAGTTAGGCCTTTTCGAACAGGCAGATGGAGGTACGCTCTTTCTTGATGAAATAGGTGAGATGCCTCTTTCCCTCCAGGTAAAGCTATTAAGGGTGCTGCAGGAAGAAGAGATCAGAAGAGTAGGGGATTCAGTTTCTAAAAAGGTAAACGTGCGGGTGATCTCTGCAACGTCTCGTGATCTGGAAACCGATGTAAAAAATGGAGCTTTTCGTGAAGATCTTTTTTTCCGGCTGAATGTTTTCTGCCTTCAGCTGCCACCGTTGCGCGAACGCATTGAAGATATCCCACTGCTTACAGAATATTTTACAATCAACTGCTGTAATGAAGGGGAATCCAGGAACCTGAGTATCGAGCCGGACGCCATGCGCTGTCTAATGGACTATCGCTGGCCGGGAAATATCCGCGAGTTGCAGAATGCTATCGAACGGGCGGCCATCCTTTGCGAAGGTGATCGAATTACGTGCAGCTGTCTGCCCCCTTCCGTACGTTCAGTTGCCGTGATGCTGGAACAGTCTGGCTTAGGTGACGAAAACCTTTCGATCAAGAAGGCTGAAGAGGCTATCGAGCGGGATCTAATCCGAAAAGCTCTTACCAGAACTGGAGGTAACCGGACCCAGGCGTCCAAAATCCTTGAAATAAGTCATCGCTCGCTACTCTACAAGCTCAAAGAGTTTGGTATCGACTAGGCAATTAATGCGGGGTTTTGAGTGCTTTTTTCTGCCATAGGTATGAAAAAATTGCATAGCCGCGAAGCGCGACTTTTTAAAAGTAGTTATAAAATATGGTGTTATGTGCTTTGCTGTGTCGGCACTTTTATTGCTTTATCAAATACAACAAAATATCCCGAAAGGAATCACCAATGTTTAAAGAGCTTGTAATCGCCGCCTTTGTTTCCATTATTATTGCTTCTCCTTCATTTGCCATGGCCAAAGAGGGATGCGGCGGTGTCTGTTCGTCCTGTCATGTTCTCACTGAAAAGGATGCTACGGAACTTATCAAAAAAACCGGGGCAACCGTAACCTCTGTTAAACAGTCTCCAGCCAAAGGTCTTTTTGAAATGCTGGTTGAAAAAGATGGGCAAAAAGGCATCCTCTTAATGGATTACGGCAAGAAACATCTAATACAGGGCATGGTTGTTGATCTTGAAAAGCTGAACCCTGTTTCTGCTCATCAACTAGGCACTCCGGAGCAAAAACAGCCGAAAAAACTTGATGTGGCTACCATCCCGACCAGTAATGCCGTCATCATAGGTAATCCTAAAGGCTCAAAAAAACTGTACGTATTTACTGATCCGGACTGCCCGTATTGTAGAAAGGGGCATGTCGAGTTGAAAAAGTTGGCAAAAATTGCACCGGATGTTGCGATACACATCATGCTGTTTCCGCTGCCGATGCATCCGGGCGCTCTTGATAAGGCACGCACTGTTATTGAAACAATGAATCTTGAAATGCTGGATAGTGCCTTTGAAGGTAAAGACATACCCAAGCCGACAAAGGACAGCAGCAAAAAGGCAATTGATGAGATTGTAAAGTTTGCCAATGCCAACGGGATTTCCGGTACACCGACTATGGTTATGCCGGACGGCACAATTCAGGTCGGGATGCGCGATGCGGAAACAATGAAGAAAATGCTGGAAGGGAAATAATCAGTCTTTGGCAGAAGTTAAGTCTGATTTTGTATTCTCGAAGTAAATCTGTACAGGTTTTTTTAAACGCGGAGGTTGGTCATGAAGGTCAAGCTGTTTATCTTACTTGTCGTCACATGTTTGTCGTCGATCGTATCGGCAGGCCAGTCACCTTCAAACATACCGGTGCTGTCCGGAGTGGTTCAGGGTATTTCACGGGACAGAATCCAGGTAAACAACACTAATTACATTGTTGTAAAAAAGGTACCTTCATATCAGATTGTAATGCGAAACGGGGCGTATCAACAACAGAGGATTGCATTCAACTCGATCCGAACTGGTGATTCGATTACCTTCAAGGCAATAGGCAATGTCATTATTGAAGTGCGAATTGAAGGGAGATAATATCATGATTACAATGGCTTTTCCGATTATGCGGGGCCTGCTTGCCGTTTTTTGTATGATTTTTTTGTCGGCCGCAACTTCGCATGCGGCTGTAATGAATGACTACGTCTGCACTCCCCCCTTCATTTCACAATCCGTGCCCCCGTTGGTAATGTTTGAAATGGGGCGCGACCACAAGCTCTATTACCAGGCATACAATGAGGCAGTTGATCTGGACGATGACGGCAAAATTGACTATACCTACAAGCATTCCATCAATTATTACGGCTATTTTGACCCCTACAAATGCTACACCCATACCGGTGGTGCAACAGGGTCATCAGCAAATACCGCCCAGTTTACTCCTGTTTCCTATACTGCCAACAAATTCTGCAGCGTTGGCGAGTGGAGCGGCAACGTCCTGAACTGGGTCACCATGTCCCGGATGGATGCCTTGAAAAAGGTTCTCTATGGCGGGCAGCGAACCACTGACAGCAATACCCAAACCGTATTGAAACGGGTCTATGTGCCGCAGGATGCGCACAGCTGGGGCAAGGAGCTTACCGGTCGCCTCTGCTTTGATGGTACAAGCACCTATACAACAACCTGCTCCACTGATGCCGATTGCGACACAGGTAATACCTGCGAGGACAAGTCGGCAAACCTGATCGGGATTGTCGCAGCTGATGCCCCCAGCGAATGTGCGAGTTCTGTTACTGCCCCCACATGGGCCGCTACTAACAAGACCAAGACGAACACGACCGGCAATATTCTGATTGCAAAATATGCGCATCCCGGTTTTTCAGGCACTGCGACCGAGGATGGAAACTATACCATCACCACCAATCCGCCTCCTGCCGATTGTCCCAGCTGTCCGGACCAGCTGGTGATCAGCAACGGCGTGTATGATTCCTTCCAGCCATCTTCGGCAAACTTTCTGGACTATTACTATATTTCCAGTTTCAATTATGCGGATACGACAGCCGGGTGCGCTGCTACCTCCACCTGCAAGGATGTTCTGCCGACATTGGACCATGGGGATTACCATAATTTCCTTGCCATCAGCGAATTCAACGTTACTAACGCCAACAAGGGTGACTGGCAGTTTTTTATCGACAGTGATGATGCCGCCGAGCTGCTGATCGCCCCTTCGAGTACTCCTTCTACGCCTCCGACGCTGGTGGCGAGACACCAGATCTACGATGCCGCTGCCAGCAGCGGCAACCTACAGGTATGGAACGGCCTGCATTCTTCTTGTGCCAGTGCGCCTGGCGCCACCTGCGACTCGGGTCAGATCGGCACTATTAACCTCGGCAGCAGTGGTTATTATCGGTTGATTGTACGCCATACCGAGAAAACCGGCCAGGACGGCATTCGGGTCTGGTATCGCAAGGGCACCAGCGGTAGCTGGCGCATGTTTGGAGAAAACGGCGTCGGTGCCGGCGGGGTCGCTCCCAACACCTGGCTTGCATCGGACCTGACATTACGTGCACCGGTCATTACCACTACCAACAAATGTTCCATCTATTCACCGATGGTTGTGGATTATGGCGCACCGGTGGTCGGCACAGAAAAGAGACACCTGTTCTGCAACACAACCCTTTCTGCCGGCGGCACTCCCATCATGCGGCTCCTCAAAAACAATACAAATCGCATGTGGCAGTGGGCCGCGAAGGAACAACCGGTATGCGATACCTCACTGGGAACTCCCATCGATTACACGGTGCAGGTTGAGGTCTGCAAAAGCGGTATTGGCACTTTGAGCGACACCTACGAGTATGAACGCTGTAAAAATTACGCCGGTAGCTACAAGCCGATCGGACTGCTGCAAAAATACGGTGAACAGAGCGGGGCATCCATGGTCTGCTCCAAGAGCATGTCAAAGCCCTGCAATACCGACTCGGATTGTACGTTGGCTACCGATGGCCTCTGTGTCTATAAGTCAGACATGTATTTTGGCATGTTCTCCACATCGTACGACAAAAACAAGAGCGGTGGCGTGCTGCACAAGAACATCGGCAGCATTCTGGACGAAACCAACGCCAACAACGGCATCTTCCAAACTTCCGAGAACGTTTCCGGCAACATCATCATCACGATGGATAAGATGAAAATACTGGACTACAACTATTCAAGCCGGTCATATGGGACAGCAGCCAATCCCTGCGGCTGGATAACCAGTCGGCCCATGAATGAGGGAGAATGCCGTGACTGGGGCAATCCGATTGCGGAGATGATGTATGAGTCTCTCCGTTATCTGGCCGGAAAGGAAACGGCTACAACAGCGTTTACCAATGGCGCAGCCACGGATGCCGGTTTGCTCAAGCAGCCGGCGTGGGGAAAATTCGGCACCGGAAGCGCCACCTACAAGCCGTACGACATTTATCCTACCTGCGCCAAACCGTTCATACTGCTGTTGAGCGATGTCAATACCGCCTTCGACTCCGATCAGGTGCCCGGCACCTCCTTTGGTTCCTATGCAGAAGACGGTGCCCTGCCCACACTAAACATGAACGTCACCACCCTTGCCAATACCATCGGCACGGATGAAGGTATTGCCGGCCAGAACTGGTTCATTGGTGAAACAAGTACATTAAATAACTTTATCTGCGACTCGAAAGCGGTAACCAATCTAAGTCTGTTACGGGGATTGTGCCCGGAAGAACCGACCAAACAGGGGAGCTTTTATTCGGCGGCAGTGGCATACTACGGCAAGACCCTTTTCAAGGCTAATACCGCTCTTCCTGATGTCAATACCTTTGCCGTGGCCCTGGCGTCACCTTTCAACGACCTGAAAATTAAGGTCGGCAACAAGTTTGTAACTCTGGTCCCTGCCGGTAAATCTGTCAGCGGCTGTCTTGGAGTTAAAGCTGCCTGTGCCGACAAGTGCACGCTGACCAAAACAGCCAATGGCATGACGATTTCCGCCTGCTCTTCCAGTGCCTACTGCCCGACCAATACTATTGTCAATGTCTACGTAGAAAATATTAAATATGATGCCAGCGGCAACGTGATCTATGCCAAGTTCCGCATCAATTACGAAGATGTGGAGCAAGGAGCCGACCATGATATGGACGCGATCGTATCGTATGAGGTCTGCACCGATGCCTCCGAAAATATGTCCGGTACCAGTTGCACCACTTCTCTTGCTGCTGACCAGCTCGAAGTCAAGGTGACATCAGTCAGTGCCGCCGGCTGCATTGACCAGGTCATGGGCTTTGTCATCAACGGCACAACGGCGGACGCCACCTATCTGGTCGTCAAGGATAGCGATGTCGGCGCCGGGGACGCGGATTCACCCGCAGCGAGCGTGGGTGCGATGCCGTTGTCATGGCAAAAAACCTTTACGGTCAGCGCCACTGGCACCACCACCGGACTTTTGAAAAATCCGCTCTGGTACGCCGCCAAATGGGGCGGTTTCCAGGACAAAAATAGTAATAAAAAGCCCGATCAGACTTCTGAGTGGGATAAGGACGGCGATGGTGATCCGGATAACTATTTTATGGTTGTAAACCCGCTCCAGCTTGAACGTCAGCTTGACCGGGCCCTGAACGAAATTCTGGCGCGCGTCGCATCCGGAACTGCGGCCTCGATTCTTAATAATAGTGAGGGAAGCGGCGCAAACCTGCTGCAAGCGGTTTTTTATCCCTTCAAGCAGTTTGAAAATAGTACCTCGGTCGCCTGGACCGGGGAGGTGCAAAACCTCTGGTACTACGTTGATCCTTTCATTGGTGGCAGCACTATTCGTGAGGATACCGATTACACCACCGCCGATCCGCTTCCCACTCCCAACCCTGTTCATTTCCTGGACCTGGGGGTGGATAAGCGCGTGCAGTTCTTCTTCGACAAGGATTCCAACCAGACCAAGGTGCGCCGGTTCAACGCCGATGGAACGTTCGAAGAAGTGTTTCCGGACGACCCCGACAAGGGGGTACGGAGCATCTGGAATGCGGGCAGGCTCTTGTGGAAACGCGACCCGTCAACACGAAAGGTGTATACCACAATCAATGGCACAAGCCTGCTGAACTTCGATCCTGCCAACGCCGCAACGGTAAGTTCGCTGGCGAGCTATCTCCAGGCCTCCGGCGCGACTGCCGCCGCAACGGCGACGATTGCGCAGAACACCATGAAATATACCTTGGGATATGACGGCGTTTGCAGGGATGCATCGTCGCCCTGTGCAAGTCCCAGCAGGAACAGGACTGTTACCATCAGGTTACGTGGTGGCGGCACGGCAACCAATGTCTGGAAATTGGGTGACATAGTCTCTTCCACGCCGAGGCTCCAAGGTAAGCAGGCACTCGGGTCTTATGATGACGCGTTGCCCAGAGGTTACTTTGATACGACCTATGCCACCTTTAAAAATACTGCGAATTACGCAAACAGGGGGATGGCATATCTTGGCGCCAATGACGGCATGCTTCACGCGTTCAAACTGGGCAATCTGGCGCCAACCAAAGCACTTAGCGGTACCATCGCCACCATGTCCGGCCAGAATCTCGGCAAGGAGGAGTGGGGTTTCATCCCCAGAAATACCCTGCCGTACCTTGGATACATGATGAACCCTGACTATAACCACATCTTTTTTGTCGATGGCGCCGTTTCCATGTTTGATATGTCAACCATAGCAGCGACAAGCGATTACTGGAACGGACCCAAGACGGATGCAAGCTGGAAAAGCATACTGATCGGATCAATGGGAGTGGGGGGAGCGACAAATATTAGTACCTCAGGCTGTACTACCGGCACAGATGCCGCCACCTGCGTCAAAACTCCCATCCTCGACCCGGCGGACAATACCAAGGGGCTGGGTTACTCCTCGTATTTTGCACTCGATATCACAAACCAGGATTTCAACACAGCCGATGATTCTCTGCGGAGCCAGCCTGCCTTGCTGTGGGAATTCTCCAACCCCGCACTGGGGTACTCGACCTCCGGGCCGATCATGCTCAGGATCAACGCCAAAACAAAAACAGGCAGCACATATGAACATCATCCGGAGAAAAATGGCCGCTGGCTGGCTGTCTTCGCATCCGGACCCACCGGTCCCATCAATACAACGACACACCAGATGAAGGGGACCTCTAACCAGAATCTCAAGCTGTTCGTTGTGGATGCGCAAAAGGGGCCGACAGCTGGTAACATGTGGGTTATCGATACCGGCATTGCCAACGCTTTTGCCGGCAGCATTAAAGGGTCTGTCGTTGACTTCGAGCGTAACCCTGCTCTGGGTATGGCGTCGGGCTACTATCAGGATGACGCGCTTTATATCAGCTATACGAAGAAGTCTGCCGCCGGCACATGGACCGATGGCGGTATTCTGCGCGTGGTGATTCCGCAGGACAACGATCCTGATCAACTTGACCTGGGCAACTCCATAACTCCGATACATTTAGGCGGCTTTGATCCCGCAAAGCATTGGATCGTTTCCAAGGTCATCGAGGGGGTCGGCGCAAACAATGTCGGTACCATCACCTCTTCCGTGACAAAGTTGCAGTCGGGTTCTAATTACCTTTTTTTCGGGAGCGGTCGATACTTCTATCCTCAGGATGACATGTCCAGCCAGCGTCGCCTCTATATGGTCAAAGATTCGTGCTACAAAGAGAACGTGACCCATCCGGACGGACATGCATCCAAGTGGACTATTGATGACAACCCATCTGCCGCATGCCACTCAACGGTTCTGGATCTCAGCAGTCTGGACGACAGAACCGCGGGGGCGGCCGACACCACGGTGACAAACGGCTGGTACATCAACCTGGACAGCGGGGAGCGGGTTGTGACCGATACCGTTGCGTTGCAAAACGGCGCCATTTTTTATACGTCATTCTTACCAACAGGGGATGTCTGCAGTTTCGGTGGCACTACATATTTATGGGGGATTAAATATGATACCGGGTATCAATTGCCTGCCAGCGCCAAACAGGGTAAGGCCTTGATCCAGGTTTCGACGGGAGCGTTTGAAGAGGTCGATATTTCAAAGGTTCTTACAGATAAAGCTGGTAGAAGAAGCTCTGCAGCACTGGAGTTGACCGGAAAATCGGCGACTGAAGCGCCGCCTATTGTGTCCAACGCGGGACTTATGCCTGTAAAACGGATCATCCAAATACAGGAACGTGCCAAATGAGCACACGCACATTACATGGCGACGTAGTGCACCTTGAACGGGGGCCTCTATATGCGAGTTGTTATGTGCTGCCCGGGAGGCTAAGGGTGAGGGACGTTGGGTCGCTCTTTAAGGTGCGGTTGGGGTTTGGAAAGGGCCAAAACAAAGGTTTTACGCTGGTTGAAGTGCTTGTTGTTATCGCGATAATCGGCATCGTTTTGGCGATCGCAGTACCGCAATATAACCAGATACACAGAAAAAACGATATGGAAAATCAAACGAGAACAATGCTGAACGACTTTATGATGGCACGCGCAAATTCGATATTTAAGCATAAAGAAGCGCGGATCAAGCTTACTGCGTCAACCTTTAAACAGTATTCAAGTCTCGATGATTCCGTTGCTCCTGTTTTGAACAGGAATTTGAAATATCCCATCGTCTTTTCCGGTTCCGGAACCATCGACTTTGATACTCAAGGTTTTTTTGACGTTGTTAGTAATGGCAACGCCACTATTTGTATCGACCCAGCGGGTGAAGTTGCGGCTGTTGACAGTATTATTGTCTTTTCTACGCGTATGCGGTTAGGCAAGAGAAAGGTAGGAGTGGATTGTGCAAATAACTCGAATCAGATTGTCCTTGAGTAATCGGGATAGACAGGGGTTTACCCTGATTGAGGTTATGATCGCCATGTTGATCATGATCATTGGTTTGCTCGGTTTATTGCAAGCGTTGATCTATGCAGCCGATACTAATGCCAAGAATCTTCTTCGCGATGAAGCGGTTCAAGTCTCGGATAGTATGTTGAATTTGACCAAAGCTAAACCCTTCGGTTTACTTTCTACTGTCTATGCAACCAAGAAAATCCAGAGCAATATCCGGAAGGGCGTTACATTTAATGCAGACATCACCACATCTCCACTCGGTATTGACTCGTCAAAATTAATCGTCAAGGTTGCCTGGACATACAAAGGTCTTCCAAACCAAACTGAACTGGTTTCAATCAAGTCAGGGAATTAATTTATGAAAACATGTGAGAACGATAAAGGTTTCACCTTGATTGAATTGATTGTAGTTATGGCAATTTTTTCAATGATTATCATGGTAAGCGCAAGAGCCTTTGAAACAATCATGGCCCAGAGCAGTCAGATGAAGAAGGCTTCGGAGTCGAACATAGAAGGTGTTGTTGGGCTTGAAATGTTGCGTAAGGATCTTGAGTCTGCCGGTTATGGTTTGCCGTGGGGTTTTGTCACCGGGATTACTTATGCGGAAGCGGATGTGGCTACCGATTTCATTGTCGAAGGGTTTGATCCCATGTCATTGAATGATTCGCCATCTGATGTTCCAAGAGCAGTTGCCAGCGGCGTTATCGAGAATACAAAGAAGATACTGGATGGGTCAGGAAAATCCAATGGTGGTTCTAGCTATCTGGCTATTAAATCGGTAAACGTTGCGTTTAACGATGCCGCAAGAAAATGGAGTTTTGTGAATTTTAGCGCATCAGTGACATCGGGCACAAATGACAGCTATATTCGCCAATGGAGCAGTGCGCCGGAAAACTTTTCCGCCGCCGACTCAATAATTACCTTGGTGAGTTCGTATTCCAGCGTGGCAGGGTCATCGGAAAGACAGCTGGTGAGTGTCTCGAATACAGATTTTTCCTATAAATACAGTGGGATTCATCCTCCCAATGATATCTATAAACCGCTTGGCAGGATTACACGACCATCGGATAATGCCGTTATTACTACTGATTTGTATGCAGTTCATGGCATAAACAATCTTGGCTCTGGGGCAAATACTATTAGGATGCCCTTTAACCGGGCCGATTATTACTTAAAACGTCCGCAGTCTAATATGGCTTCTTATTGCAACAAAGGAACCGGCGTCTTGTATAAAGGGCTTATTGTCAATTCCACGTCTGATTCAGGCGGAGGATATTTGCAGTATCCGTTGCTCGATTGCGTCGGTGATATGCAGGTGGTTTACGAACTGGATACGTCCGGCACCGGGAATATAGCCTATTTGAACACACTAGCGGGGTTGACCGCTTTGGATGTACGGAACCAGTTGCGCAGCATACGGGTGTATATCCTTGCCCATGAGGGGAAAAAAGATCGAAACTTCAATTATAGCTATAAAGATTCAAATAAAGTGATTGTGGTCGGGGACCCGAATATTTCGAGTCTCGGTAGGGTATTCAGCGTGGCGGATATGGTCTCCTTTTTTGGGGATGATTGGATGAATTACCGCTGGAAAGTATATTCAATTTCGGTACATCCCAAGAATCTCGCCAATTAATGAGGAATATTATGAAAACAATGTGCAACAATAAAGGTGCGGCGCTGATAACTGCCTTAATGCTGACTCTTATTGCATTGACGATGATATCGGCTCTCATGTTGATAGTTACCCGGGGTACCTATTTGTCCGGTGCCAATAAACGTTATCAAACTGCCTTGGCTGCATCCTACGGTGGCGTGGATATATCCACAAAAGAACTTATCCCCGCTATTTTTGCCGGGTATTCATCAGTCGGAGATTTCTCAACGGCGAGACAAAAGATGGTTACGGACTTTGCATTGATTGGTCTTAACGTGGTCGCCTCCGATGCTTGCATGAATCAAAAATTGAATAGCCCAACATCGAAATGGAGCAGTTGTTCGGCTGTTCAGGCATCATCCGAGATAACTAGTATAAAATCGGCACCCGATCTGACTTTCAATCTGAAAGGAACCATAGACCAGGGATACAAGGTTTATACGAAAATCGTGGACACATCGCCTGGTAACACCGATCCTTCTTCAGCAAAAATGATAAATGCGGCTGATAAGGCATTCGGTGGAATAATAGGGTATGCCGGGGTCGCCTATATAAGGGGGGGGGACGGCGGAGGTGGTGGCGTGTCTGTCCCGCATATTCCGGTACGGTATCGCATAGAAATTCAGGGTGAACGTTCGTCAAATGCGACCGAAAAGTCCAATCTATCGGTTTTATACGCGTATTGATCTAGTTTCCAGTAGTGATCACATATGTAAATACAGCAACATAGCATCAATAATCGACCTGATATAGCCAGTGATATTATATGTTAAATGAGAGTTTTATGTTTTATTGTGCATAATTATGTAGAATTATCTTGACATGGTATTAAATTATAGTAAATTTCGATCACTAGTAAAAATCTGCGTCGGAACAAGTGGTCATGAAAAACAAAAATAAAGTGAAAACTATTCGTGAATCACGGCTTATGAGCAAGTCAGAACTCGCTCGAAAAGCGGGGATATCGGCACTTACAGTAGGCAGGGTAGAGCGTGGTGAGGAATGTCGGGTGGAGACCATGCGGAAAATTATTCTGGCGCTGGGTTACAGCTTAGAAGATAAAAACAAAGTATTTCAGGATCAGGAATAACGGGACTGAATATGTTTCTTTTTAAGAACAAAAAAGAGGTAGTAGGAATAGACATCGGATCAAGTTCCGTTAAGATCATTCAGCTGAAGGACAATAAAGGCTCCTTTCAGTTACTGAATGCGGGTATTTATCCTTTGTCTCCCGAGGTGATCGTTGATAATACTCTGATGGATAGTTCTGCAATTGCCATGGCAATAAAGAATCTGTCCTCAAGCCTTGGTATTAAGACAAAAGATGCTGTTTGTTCTATCTCCGGTAATTCTGTTATCATCAGAAAAATAGTACTTCCAGCAATGCCTCAGGAAGAATTGGAAGATCAGATTTCGTGGGAGGCGGAACAGTATATTCCATTCGATATTAATGATGTAAATATGGACTTTCAGATTTTATCACCCGACAGCAACGACCCTTCTAAGATGAATGTACTGCTTGTAGCCAGCAAAAAAGATATTATTAATGATTACGTAGCGGTGTTCAGCCAAGTTGGAATGCAGCTTGTGGTCGTTGATGTTGATTCTTTTGCTGTTCAGAACTCATTCGAAGTTAACCACAGCTATAACTCTGAAGATATAATTGCGTTAGTAAATATTGGCGCCAGCGTAATGAATATCAATGTTATTAAAGATGGAATTACACTTTTTACAAGAGATGTGCAGATGGGGGGGAATCTATATACTGAGGAGATTCAAAAACAGCTTGGATTAAGTAGTGAAGATGCTGAAATTGGAAAATTGCTTGCACATGAATCGACTAACGAGCCGCTTAGAAATGTTATCCGAAAGGTAAATGATACTTTAACTCAGGAAATTCGTCGTTCTCTGGATTTTTATAATTCAACTGCAAATGATGATCGAATCTCCAGTGTCTTTGTAAGTGGTGGTTGCTCAAAAGTCTATAATCTCATTAACACAATTTCTGAAAAAATCAGTCTACCTGTTGAAAAACTTAATCCATTTGCAAAATTAAAATATAATGAAAAAGATTTTGACCCTGAATACCTTGAAGAGATCGGGCCGTTTATGGCAGTGCCGGTCGGGCTTGCTATCAGGAGGGCCGGGGACAAATGATTAAAATAAATCTTCTACCCGTCAGGGCCGCTAAGAAAAAGGAAACTGCGATTCAACAACTGGTCATAACAGGAGTTGTTGTTGTTGCAATTGCTTTGATTGTAGTATCGCTTTACATGGTTAAAACCATCCAGGTATCTGCAACCAAATCTGACATAACTTCAGCTAATAATAAAATTAATGAGCTAAAAGCAAAAATAGGCAAGCTAGAAGAGCTTAAAACTCTGAAAGAACAGGTTAAAAAGAAGCTTGACGTCCTTTCGCAGCTACGAAAAAACAAAACTGGTCCAGCGCAGAGATTAGCAATTTTAAGTGATCTTGCACCAGAAAAATTATGGCTTACAAATTATGGTGAATCTGTTCAAGACGTTAAAATATCCGGCATTGCTTTTTCAGAAGATCTTATTGCACAGTTTATGAAAGCACTTGAAGCATCCACTGATTTCATGGCTGTTGAGTTAGTCGTATCAGAACAAACAGAGGTAGCAGGGACGAAGTTAAAGAAGTTTGATATAACAATGAAGCTGGAATCAGCGGTAACACAACCTTTGGTTGTCCCCGTTGTAAAAAAGTAATGTTAATCATTCAGGTGGTCTGGATATGAATCCAAATGTTGAAAAAATCCTTAAGCTTCCTACTAAACAGAAAATCATTATTCTAGTTGTTCTGTCTGTTATTGAAGCTGCTGCTTTAGTCTGGTTTTTGTATCTTCCAAAAATTAATGAACTTGATGGACTTAAAGCTGAGCTGACCAAATTGCAGGGTGAAATTAATGAAAAAACCAGAATTGCAAACAATTTACCAAAATTACAAGCAGAGTACGAACAGCTGAACAAGGAGTTAGCGCTAGCATTAACCGAATTACCAAACTCAAAAGAGATACCTTCGCTGCTTACGAGCATAACTGCTTTGGGAAAAGGCGCTGGACTTGATTTTTTAACATTCCGGCCTAAGCCAGAGATCCCTAAGGATTTTTATGCAGATGTACCGGTTGATATTATTGTTTCTGGATCATATTTCAGTGTTGCAAATTTCTTTGCTGCGGTTGCGAACCTGCCCCGAATTGTAAATATTGCAAATGTCACTTTTTCGGATGTCAAGAGTGTTAATAATCGTATGATGACCAAGGTTACTTGCCTTGCTACCACATTCCGCTTTCTTGATAAGAAAGAGATTAAGGATGATAAAAAAGTTGCCCCCAAAAAATAGTTTTTACCCAACGATCTCAGTTGTATTTGTGTTTGTGCTGCTACTTGCAGCCTGCAGCCAAAAACAACCGGAAGCCACTGTGCCTTCTCAACTGCCTACACCGGCAACAGCGCAGGTTAAGCCTGTTCAAAAACAGGTCAGTTCTTCATTGCGCCTTTCCCCTCCACCACCTCCTACAAATCAATTTGACTTCAGCAATAAGAAAGATCCGTTCAGACCATTTGTGGTTGTTAGAATAGATCAAAAGAACTCTCGTGAATCAATGAAAAAGCGGCAGCGCGACTCCCTGCCGATTCATAGTTTTGATGTGAGTCAGTTCAAACTGATTGGAGTAATTACCGGAGGTCGGGAGAACCAGGCAATGGTAACGGATCCTGCCGGCAAAGGATATGTACTGAAAGTTGGCATGTCGATAGGGAAAAACGACGGAAGAATTATATCAATTAATTCAAGTGGCGTCGAAGTATTAGAGCAATTCAAAGATGACAATGGCAGGGTCCGGAAAGAGAATATAAAACTTACCCTTCCCAGGAAACAATAAGGAGTTTCGCATGAAGTGGAAGAAACATATTGTGAAAATTGCGTTTATTTCATTTTCAATAATTACAAGTCTTTTAGCTGCTTCACCGGATGTTGGAATCTGTGCTGAACAGTTGGATGCAAAAAAACTTGTCGGTATTGAATCTGTGACGTCTACAGGCGATGGTTCTGCCACTGAATTGACAATTAAGCTTACGGCACCTGCAACATATACGAGTTACAAGACAATATCGCCACTACGTCTTGTAATTGATCTCTCTCAGGTGACTCAAGGAAATATTTTAGCTCCATTGCATATAAATAAAGGGAATTTCAAGACAGTTACAGCGAGTCGTTTTGATACCGATGCAGGTGTTCTTACCAGATTAGAAATCGAACTGGTAAGTGACAGTGAAGCAGTGATTACAACGTTACCCGCCAACCCAGGAGAGTTAAAAGTAACTTTTCCTGCACTGTCAGTAAGTTCACCTTCTTCAAAGTCAGATTTTTCAGAGAAACAAAATGTTGCTGAACTCCCAGCTGCGTTGAGCAATCCTTCTGTAACCGCTATTGATTCTTCAAATACAACTTTGACCGCTATTTCTGTTAACAATAATACTATTACTCTCGCTCTGGATGGTTTAATCGGTGATTTTAAAACTTTTAGGCTTAATAAGCCTGAACGATATGTTGTTGATTTGATAAATGTTAAAAGCGGTCTAACCACGAAGTTGTTGCCACTTAATGCCTCTGGTGTCGCTTCAGCGCGAATAGGGCTCTATCCTGACAAGGTACGAGTTGTTCTTGATTCTGTTAACGGAAGTTTTCCGGAAGCGACTGCTATAAAAACAGACAGAGGAATCATCGTCACTCTTAACACAAAGAGCGATGCTGAAAATATTAATACTAAACTTATTTCGACAAGAACGGACAAGCCTCAAGAAGAACAAGATGTTGTAAATTCCAAACCAGTTACCCCGCTTGATATTCAGCCTGAAACTAAAGCCGTTGTAAAACCTGCAGGTTTACAGGGGGCGAAATCGGATTCGAATAGCAAAGAGGTATTCGAAAAGCAGTTGCCTAACATAATTAAAAAAGTACATGGTACTTCAGCTGTTGAAATGATTGACTTCCAGGTAATAGATGGCATATCGCGGCTATCAGTCAAGGTTAATGGCGACATACACGCAGATCAACCCGTAAAAACTCCTGGATACGTTACTCTGACGCTCAAAAACTCTGTATTACCCAAGAAGTTGCAGCGATCGCTAGAAACCCGTTCATTCGCCTCACCGGTCTTACGAGTTACTCCGCTTTCAATTAAAACTAAAAAAGGCACTGATACTAAAATACGTATTGCTATGCGCGTTGCATCTTCTTTTGAATATCGTCAAGAAGGAGACATGATATATATCGACTTTAAGCATCCAGAGGGATTGTCTGGCGATAAACTTATTATTGAAGCAACGAGCCCCAAAAATATATCTCCTCTCGTTAAGCCTGAACCATCCCGCGAAGATGTTGATCTGTCATCTGTTTCTGAAACGACAAGTAAGCCTGTTGGTGCTTCACATGTATACAAGGGACGTAAAGTTACGCTAGAATTTGCCGATGCCGATGTACGGAAGATATTCCAGCTTTTGTCCGAGGTAAGTAATAAAAACTTTGTACTCAGTGATGATGTTACCGGAAATATAAGCATGAAATTAGTTAATGTTCCTTGGGACCAGGCCCTTGACATTATCCTTGATACAAAAGGACTTGATAAACGAGAAGACGGAAATATTATTCTTATAAAAGGTAAGGGGAAGTTTGGAACACAGGAAGCTGCCGATGCTGAAAACAAAAAAAATATAGAAAAGAATCTTGCTCTCCAACCTGCAAAAGTCTTTAGTGTAAATTACGCAACATTGGCAGATATTGTTACACAGATTGAAAAGTTAAGTAGCGGTCCAAAAGGGTCAGGCACTAGGACTGATTCAAGTGTCATCTCTGATTCGAGGACAAATAAAATAATCGTTGTTGATACATTAAATCGAATCGTACAAATGCAAGCTTTACTTTCTGAAATTGATCAGCCTGAAAAGCAGGTAATGATTGAGGCTAGAATAGTTGAGGCGTCCTCCACTTTCAGTCGCAACCTTGGTGTTAGTTGGGGAGTCCATCAACGCGATGGGTCGGCATCATTTCTAGGCATTAACTCACTGGATACTGCATTTGGCGGGTTGACGTCTGCGCCACCAATTGCTGGTGTTGCAACTGCGGCCGGCGGAAGTATGGGAATTTCCTTTGGAACGCTGGCAAGCAATATTCAGTTGGATACTCGACTGAACGCTGCGGCTACAGCTGGTTTAGTAAAGATTGTTTCTACTCCAAAGGTCGCCACACTCAATAATAAAACTGCCAAGATAACCCAAGGGCAGTCTATCCCTTATACAGCTTCAACTTCTGACAAAGTTGAAACCAAGTTTATAGAGGCGGCATTGTCATTGGAGGTAACGCCCCATATAAATGCAAATGGTACTATCAGTATGAAAATTGATGCTAAAAATGACTCTCCTGGAGCGGGTGGAAATCCTCCTCCAATCAATAAGAAGCAGGCTACTACCGAAATGCTCCTGCGAGATGGAGAGACAACGGTAATAGGCGGTATATATGTTGACAGTGACCAGGAATCCGATGAAGGAGTGCCATATTTGATGGATATTCCTTTCCTTGGGAACTTATTTAAGTCAAATACTAAGAGCAAGACCAAAACAGAACTGCTGATTTTTATTACACCCAGAATTTTGGGAGCTGTTTAGTTTTAATGAATCTTTAGTTCCAGTGTTGTGATTATTGTTCGTATTTTTTGTGCAACAAGGTTCAGTGCGGTAACAGGCTGATGTGCATCGCAAGATTAATTCATAATATACTTTCATGAGTTGTGCTAATTGTGGCTATCTACACATTATAAATATAAAAATTCAAATGTATGAAACGAAAATTAAATATCAGGGAGTACGAGTATGAAAAAGTTTTTGTTGCTGGCCACTGTGCTGGTTTTCTGTATTTCCGGGTGCGGGAGTTCAAACGGTGGAGGGACAACTTTTTATAAAACTGTAAATGCAACGGTAAGCGTTGATTCAGAAAAAAACCCATTGTTCTCCGACTTGGCGAAATGGGCAGATATAAATACTAGTTGTAATGGTGTTCAGGTCCCGACAAACACAAGTGACCTTGTTAATTTTACCATTACGACAGTAAAATCGATTTCGTCTGGAACAGCATCCAATCTTATGCTTCAAAAAGCCACAATTGTTTTTACCCCCGCAGACACTCTATCGCCTGCGCTACCTGCACAGTATGCAACATCATATATTGATCTTTTTGGTTTATCTGTTCCTGCTGATGGATCAGTCGCTGTACCGGTTGAAGTTGTGACCCATAATCTCAAGTCATATTTCTATCCCACGGCGGTCTGCAGAAATGTTCCGGTGTATTCATATAATGTGCAGGTGAGTTTTGATGCTATTGAGGCTGGTACCGGTAAATCCGGTACGATTACGGCCGGGATGACAGTCAGAATAGCCGATTTTGCCGATTAAACAGTAGCTTTATTCCCACTGCTTCCTTTGAACAAATCTACGAGGTACATACAATGAAAAAAGTTTTTAGTGCGATAGCAATTCTATTGCTTAGTTTTACTTTTTTTGCTTGCTCTGGCGGACAGGGCGGCAATGCGGGAGATCCAAGTAAAAATGCTACGGGTAAATTAGTAGGTAATCCTCTTATTGTTAGTGGAGCAGGTATTCCTTTCGGAAATTATACGTCCGGTGTCAAAGAGGATCAGCAAAATCCGAAGATAATTTACTTACAAGATAAAAAACTATATTTTTCAGTATGGGAAGACTGGCGTAATCGCCTGACTTCCGGATCAGATATTTATGGGCAGTTACTTAAAGAGGACGGCACGATGTGTGGGCCGTCATTTGTTGTCAATAGTTCTAATGGCAATCAAACGGTGCCGACTACGGCCTATAAACCGGGGGGCAACATTCTGGTTGCATGGCAGGATTCAAATGGAACAGCTAACAGCGGCTACGTGTTTCATACCAACTTTCAACCTCCAGATACAACATCATGCTCAAGCTATAGTGGGCCGGGTGCGTTAAGTGCCGTACCAGTTAACTTCAACCCTCGTAATGCAAATGTTGTTACCCCTGTTTTTAGTTCGCTGATTTCTGGTGGTGGCTCAATCGCGCGTGGTGATGGCACAGGAACGTCCTTTTCTAAACAAATGAACAATTTCATTGAGCCGGGGACCGTTGTCATCAATGCGACGATAGTTGATAATACGGACCCGCTCGTCCCCGTAGAAACATCTGTAACCTTGACTGATGACGGCAACGGTGGCCTGTCGAACCCTTCTCTGCTTGGTTCTGGATCTGTTGATTACACCACCGGATTTATTACCACCGTTTTTGCTTTTCCAGTTAAAAACTTTACATCAGTTTCTGCTCAATATCAGTACAGAACACTTTCTCTTCAAGCGAGTATCCAGCCGAATCCCGACGATGCACTATTCGGTCGTTCCAAGCCGGTTGCAGTGTATGACGAAGTCAATGATGAATTCTGGATCGGCTGGGTTGAGTCACGATCCAAGCTTAATTCGCTTGATACCGTTGAATTTGGCTGGGCGCATATTACGTGGCAATTTGGTGATGCTACTTTTGCCGGGTATTTGCGACTTAATGCTAATACCTTTGCAAACAAAACCATAGGCCGCCCTGATCGTGTCAATGGCGGTACCGTGGATGTGGCCGGTGCTGATATTGTCCGAAATGGGATTACTCTTGCTAATCGAGAAATTGCCGGTGCCGCAACCAACCTATTGGTTACCAGAGAGTATGAATTTTTTACAGATGTTACCTCCGTTGTATTGTCATCGGATTCTACCACTCCAGAAACTTTGTTTGTGTTGAACGGGAAGAGGTCCAAAGGTGATCTTACCGTTACCTGCGAAGATAAGAATACAAACGTTGCCTGTGATTATGGGGAACCGATAAAAACAACTTTTGTTACTACTGGTGACTCAGCTAATCATATTTATTCTCTTTTTGACAAATATATTAGCATTGCTGTTGTAAAATCCACTCTGCTTGACAACGATAATGCTGTTGCTGCCGGGGCGTCTTTTAATCCTGCAGCATTTTTTGATCCGATTACTAAGCGCTTTTTGGTGGCATGGGAAGATATGCGGGGCGGAACAAATACTAAAATATATGGCCAGTTGATTAATTCCGGTTCCGGGTTATACAATTCAAATATAAACTTGACAGGATCAACTGATACTGCTGTGGTGAACAGCAAGCAGTCGGCACCTGCGATAAGTTACGATGCTGTTAATCAGAGATTTTTTGTGGCGTGGCAGGATGGTCGTAACGGGTCCATATCAAATGAAAACCTCGATATCTTTGGACAATATGTGGATGCCGAAGGCTCATTGCGTGGAAACAATTATGCTATTAGCATGTCTCCGTCAAATCAGTACTCACCTTCAATTACATATTCTACCGGAACCAATCAGTTTCTGGCTGTATGGAAGGATGCTCGAAATACGTCGGTTACTGGGTCAGATATTTACGGCCAGAAGTTTACACTTGGTCAACCGCAATTGACATTGCAGAAAATGGACGGGTCACTATTAGCACCACCATTTCTTGATTTTGGCGCAGTTGCAACTGGTTCTGTTATTACACAACAATTTATTGTTAAAAATACCGGCGATGCTGCGTTAGTTGTTGATAAAATATCGAATCTACCCACTGATCCTTTTGTGGTCGCACCAACGAATAGTTTGACTCTGGCACCAGGAACAACTGGAACATATACTGTAACATATACCCCAAGATCTTCAGGTACTTTTAACAGCTCATTTATACTAAGTTCTGATGGCGGAACGCAAACAATCAACTTGAGCGCTACCGGAGTTGGCTTGAATACGTTAAACATCACAACTCCTGGTAGTGCCGCGTTGCCGGATGCTTTTCCCGGGGTAGATTATAAATATACTAATAATCAGCCTGTGACGGTGATAGCTGCTGGCGGAAATACTCCATTGTCTTGGTCCGCCACTGGTTTACCCTCTGGATTATCTTTAAACGCGAATACAGGAATAATTTCCGGTAATCCTCTGGCCACTACAGTCAGTAATACGCCTTATTCAGTCGTTATTACAGTTATAGATGGTTCATCACCTACTCCAGTAAAAGCAACACGAACTTATACTCTGAGGGTAAGCGCGTTTTCCATTGACTCTACCATCCAATTGAGCTCGTGGACTCAAGGTACGTTCGACGCTCAAGGTAATTTAATAAGAGGTACAAACTATGATCAGACTACCTCTCATGTTATCACAGCTTCCAATTTTACCGGTGCACTCCAATGGTCCATTTTGACAGTAGCCGGTTCGGGTTCATTACCTCCAGGTATTGGTTTCTTAGCGACTCCGCCAGGGACGAATGGAAACCCTGGGGTATTAAGCGGTATTGCAAGATCTAGTGGACAATTTACTTTTACGGTAGTTGCTACTGACAGCGCCAACCAGACCGCTTCGGCACAATTTACGATGGTGATTAACCCTAAACCGGTTATTTTGACCACTAGCCTTAAGGCTGGAGTAATCGGTTCACCATATACCGAAGCTCTGACAGTCGCTGGTGGTACTCTTCCGCTTGTATGGACGCTTGATGGTGGCCTCCCCCCCGGACTTTCATTCAATGCGGCAACTGGAGTAATCAGCGGCACAACATCCAGTACGACCAATATACCAACACCGTCATTTACGATAACGGTTACTGATGCTACTGGGATGTCTGATAGTAAAACACTGAGTATTGTTGTTAACCCTGCTCTTGGCATTGACACAGCTTCAATTACAAATGCTACGTTCAACGTCCCATATTCATTTACTCTCCAGACAAACAATGGCGGTATTGCACCTTATACCTGGGTTGTAAAAAATGGTGTCCTGCCAACCGGACTTACTCTTAACAAAGATACTGGCGTCATTAGTGGAACACCAACAGATCTGGGAGATTTTACTTTCGTCATTGAAGTGACAGACTTAAATGGAGCTGTTGTTTCCAAGACATTTACAATTACTTCTGCAAGCAGAACGACATCAACGAATCTAGATGTAAAAGTGACTGGCGTCACCGGAACAGTAACGTTTTCATCTGTGACGAATCTGAGTGGTGTTCCAACCGGTTTTACACCTGACAGTGCTGTTGATATGAAAATTGATGGTGTTACACCTTTAGGTGGGACGGCTACTTTGGCTGTTACATTTCCATCACTTCCTTCAACCCCTGTTTTCTACGTTGTATCAGGAGGCCAGTGGATTGCTCTGACGAACTACTCTGTTTCAGGAACTACTGTTACATACAGTGTTACGGACCGCGTATCTACTTCTGATACGGATGTTTTAGCTCTGCTCGATTCCAACACTGCTTCAGGGATTATTGAGGGAACGCTTGTTGTCGGTTCAGTTGGTGGAACTACCGGTAATGACTCCAACATAGCACCTCCTAGCAGTGGCGGCGGCGGCAGCGGTTGTTTCATTGCAACTGCAGCGTATGGTAGTTATCTTGATCCGCATGTAAAGATTCTACGTAACTTCCGTGACGAGGTGCTGCTGAAGAGTCGTTTGGGAACTGCTTTTGTGAACTTCTATTACAAACACAGTCCTCCGATTGCTGACTATATTGCCCAGCATGAGACTCTGCGCACTATATTCAGATTGCTGCTCACGCCGGTTATTCTGTTTGTCAAACTTGGCTGGATTACACCCGGAGCGTTAATTCTTGCACTTGGGATTCGCTTGTATCGTTCATATAGAATTAACACGTTGAATTCCAGACTACGTCTCGACACTGTTGAATAACGAGAGATAGGGTAGGGCGGATCTAGCTTGGTGCCTTTGTCAGAGATAAGTAGTAATTGACAGGTTAATCAACATTGGATGATCTAACTTCATAATTTCATCCAATTGCAGAATTTTTACTTATAAAAACTTGATGTGTTTAACAAAAGAGGGCGCAATAAATTGCGCCCTCTTTTTGCATGGCAGTCGGAAGTAAAATAATTTAGAAGCTGATTCCTACTTTCAAAGAGTAAATCGGACGTACGGCATATTCTGCTTCAGCAGTAATTCCCAAAAGTGGGATTGGAGAAATTACGACTCCTCCAAATACGCGAGGAACCGAGATAGTTTCTTTTGACAGATTAGGTGCCAGCGTTTTTAAATTCCCTTTTGCTTCGCTGTTAATCCACATCATGCCTGCTCCGGCATACGGCGTAAGAAATGGAAAGCCCTTACTGACCGAAGCGTCAACCCCGTAGGTTTGCAGTCCCAGATCGTTTACACCAGCCAGTTTTGTGTAGGTAGCCCGGACTCCTACTGCTGGTGTTGCAACGCCACCTTCCAGTATGGATTTACTTAGTTCAGCTCCATACAGCTTAACATTGCTGCCGGGCACATATGAATACATGGCACCAACATCAATGCCCAAAGGGAGCCCTTTGCGAGCACGTATCTTGGGAATAATCAGGTATGAAGGGGCATCATTGTTGAAAGCGGAACTCCATCGGCTACTATTTTTATCAATGCTTATGGCCGATGCCTCGGCGCCGATATCAAAACCGGTAATCCCAAGCGGAGCGGCCGGCGCCAGGTTTCTGTAGCCGAGTGCAGCTCCGACTTCCTTGCTCAAGCTCTTGAAGTCATCTTGACTAATTAATCTTGAAAAACTGATGTCCGATGCAAGTACCGGTGAAGCGGCGACGGTAAGTACAGCCGCGACCATTCCGCATAAAAACGTTTTTTTCATGGAAACCTCCCTGTGATTTAATTGCCAGAAGTGTATCAAAGCAGGAACTGAGGGTCAATCTTCTCCGTAGTCATATTGTTTACTGCATTTTGTTTGTCTGTGTACACCGCTATATATTATTGTCACAAAAAAACCTGTAGAAATGCAGCAATCTGCCGATTAAATAGAAAGAATATTATATATCGGGTATAAGGGCTGGTCGTGGCGAAGACAGTTGAAATGAAAATACCGGAAGATATTGAATTTCGCGTGATAGGCAACGCATTCGGTCTGATGATCGCTTCGGCTGGCCTGTTGGCTGGGGAAATGCTGCGTATGCGCAGTGTTGACTATTGGCTGGATGATATTGTTCCGCTGCTTCTGGTTATCTGGATGGGATTCAGATTGTTCAGAAACTTTCTGTCAACAATGACGGTATATCAGGACATAGTCCCCTCTGCCGCGGTTACCCGTGATCGACAGATCCGCGAGACTCTCAAGACTGAACAGGCCGCTGTTGCCCAGATTTCGTCCAAGACCGGCTATACCGCTGAACAGGTAGTAGAAGAAGTTGCCAAACGTATCGAGGCTCAGAAGGCCGATGCGCTCAAAAAGAATAAATTTTAACATTGACGGGAATTATGGCGGAGCCAAAAAAACTGACTTTAGAAAATCTCACTCAATTGATGGCGCGCCGTGGGTTATTGTCCCGTGACCAGCTTAAAGATGTGCTGGCGCGCGGAAAGTCCCAGGAGGCTCGCCTTTTTTCTCATTATCATACCGGTGCATCACGCAGAACCCATGCCGGTACCGAACTTGTTTCTCCTGCCGAAGTTCTCGCCTCTTTTAATCTCGAAATCCATGGTTCTCAGGGAAATCTGCTTACCGAGGACGCTATTACGGATGCGCTGGCTTGCGCCACCGGCTTGCCATATTTTAAAATTGACCCTCTCAAGCTTGATCTGCACGTCGTAACCGACCATATTCCGCGCCCGTTTGCCCTGAAACACCTGATCGTTGCCGTCGAGGAGTCGAATGGTGTCATAACGGTAGCTGTTGCTGACCCGTTCAACGAGGCGATTATCAATGAACTGGCATCGGCCAGGCGTCTGGAAATCAAGCGCGTACTCAGCTCGAAAAGCGACATTCTGAAAATACTACGTGAATTTTACGGATTCCGCGCATCGGTTGTTGCTGCGGAGGAAGAGGCTTCTACATCGATTGATCTGGGGAACCTGGAACAGTTCTTCAAACTCAAAGGGCATCAGGAAATCGAGGGAACCGACAAGCACGTTGTCTCTGCAGTCGATTTTCTTCTTAATTACGCCTTCGATCAACATGCCAGCGATATTCATATCGAACCGAAACGTGAGACCTCACTGATTCGCTTTCGTATCGACGGAGTCATGCACAATATCCATGTAATTCCCAAACCGCTCCATGCTCCTATCATTTCGCGCATCAAGATGCTCTCCCGCATGGATCTGGCCGAAAAACGGCGCCCTCAGGATGGCCGAATCAAGACAAACTTCAACAACAAAGACATTGAGTTGCGTGTTTCAACCGTACCGGTCGCCTTTGGCGAAAAGGTGGTTATAAGGGTTTTTGACCCCGACATTCTCCTTCAGGACCTTGACAGTATGGGGTTTTATCCGCGTGAAATGAGGTTATATAACTCATTTCTGCGGCGTCCGAACGGTATCATACTGGTAACCGGTCCGACCGGCAGCGGCAAGACGACTACGCTCTACTCCTCACTCAGATCACTTTCCTCGCCGGAAGTTAACATAGTTACGGTTGAAGACCCGATTGAGATGGTTATGGAGGAATTTAACCAGATAGGTGTGCAACAGGGCATTGGCGTGAGTTTCGATACCATTTTGAGAAATATTCTCAGACAGGATCCCGACATCATCATGATCGGTGAAATTCGCGACCGAGAAACAGCTGAAAACGCCGTTCAGGCCGCTTTGACCGGGCATCTGGTGCTTTCTACGCTGCATACCAATGATTCAGCATCAACCATTATTCGTCTGCTTGATCTCGGTGTGCCACCGTTCCTTATCTCGGCTACAGTGCTCGGAATCGTTGCACAACGTCTCGTTCGTAAAATCTGCCCCCACTGCAAAAAAGTACGCACACTTTCTCAGGACGAACGTGACTACCTGCAATTACCGGAAAAATCATATGCGGTGTGGGAAGGGGAGGGGTGCAAGGAGTGCCGTGGCACGGGGTACAAGGGGCGAAGTGGTTTGTTTGAAGTCATGGATATGAATGACAGGATGAAAGCGCTTGTGTCAGGTTCTGTTGAACTTGCCAGGGTTGTTGAGGCCGCCCGTCAGGAAGGGCTTGTCTCTTTGCGTGAAATTGCAATCAGTAAAATGCTTGAAGGGGTGACAACGTACGAGGAAGTCATTTCCATGACGGGATGACTCCAATTTGAATCTGACCACCAGAAAGCCGCCTGTAACCGCGCTCCATGTCACAAAAGAGTTGAAAATTATCAGTCGTTGATATCTAATGCCTCTTAGCCACCTCTAAGGGGCATTGATTTTGGCGCCATCCTCCTTGCAGCGCTCACTACGAATACAATAACTCATGAGGAAATCCGTGAAAAATATTCTTTGTTCCATGCGACTGATAATCTTCCTGCTGGCGCTGCTGCCGGTCGGTAGCAGTGCCGCCGAACTCACCGCTGAAGACCTTTTGAAAATACATGAGAGCAATAGTTCTTCACCTTTTGCTTCTCCGACGCCTGGCCAACCGCCACTGCAGCCCAAAACCGAGTCATCGAAACTCCTCAATCCGGAAAAAATCAGGCTCGGTACAGATGAGGCGCCGGCATCGCTCAAAACTGCAAAGGTAAGGACGGTCACGGATAAAGCGCGGCGCAGTGATGTCAGCGAGCCTGAGTTTAATGAAGAGCCTTCCAGGGGAAAACCGGTTCCATCGCAGATTGAGAAGCTGGTCAGCGCCGATGAGATTGTCGCAGCTACCGAGATTTTAGACGAGAAGCCGACCCGGACCCTGACCCAGTTCGGCTATAATTATTTTCAGAACCTCTCCCTGCTGCCGCAGATTGATGTCCAGGTCAACTCCGACTATCTGGTCGGACCGGGAGACTCCATCGTCGTCACGGTCTGGGGGAGTATCGAAGGGAACTACGAACTGGTCGTCAACAACAGCGGTGAAGTGGTTCTGCCAAAGGTCGGCCCGATCGGGGTCGCCGGTTTGCCTTTCGGTAAACTATCCAGCGTATTCCGGGTGCATCTGGCCAAGGTCTTCCGAGATTTCGAGCTGGCGGTCAACATGGGCAAGCTGCGCACCAACAAAATATCGGTTATCGGGGAAGTGTCCTCCCCCGGCGACTACACGGTCAGTTCTCTGGCCACGGTACTGAACGCCCTGTCAGCAGCCGGAGGCCCGACCAAAAACGGCAGCCTCAGAAACATCACGATCCGCCGCACCGGCAAGCCCGAGGAAACCATCGATCTGTACGACTTCTTTCTGACCGGGGATAAACGCAAGGATGTTCGGCTTTCATCCGGCGACACAATCTTCGTGCCGGTAATCGGGCGCATAGCGGCAGTAGCGGGAAAGGTAAAACGCCCCGCCATCTACGAGCTGAAAAACGAGACCACGCTCAAGGAGCTGATTGCTCTTGCCGAGGGGATCACTACTACCGGTTATCTCCAGCGGGTCCAGATTTCACGGGTAATCGCCAACGAAAAAAAGCAGGTCATGGACCTGAATCTGGACCCGGGCCTGACCGGTAAATCGTTTGACGAACTTGCCGGCAGCATACCTGTTCAGGACATGGACATCGTCAAAGTATTCCCGATCAACAGCCTGCTGCGCAATCATTTCAAACTGGAAGGGCATCTGGAGCGTCCCGGCTTCTACGCGATTAAGCCGGGACTCAAGATCAGCTCCGTACTGAACCGCCAGCTCCTGCTCCCCGAATATGCCCCGACCATCGAGGTTACCCGGCTGTATCCCCCCACCCTGGAACCGCGCAAGATCCTGCTTGACCTTGAAAAAGCCCTGTCAGGAGTACCGGATCAGGATATTGAAATTAAAGAGTTCGACACGATAAAACTGTTCAGCAAATGGAAACTCCAGGAAAAGATGCGTGTCCGGGTCAGCGGCGAGGTGCAGGCTCCCGGAGAATACCCGCTGCTGGGAGGCATGACTGTTCGCGACCTGCTGCTTCAGGCCGGCAATCCTAACGCATCGGCCTTTCTGAAGTCGGCTGAAATCAGCCGCTTTCGTGTGCAAGACGACAAGGCGCGACTGGAACCGATCATAATAAACCTCGAAGAAGCGTTGAAAGGGAACCCCGAACACAACCTGGCTCTTGAGCCTTTTGATGAACTGACGGTACGACGTATTCCCAACTGGACCGAAGCCAAGGATCGGTATGTCACGCTATCCGGGGAATTCGTTTTTCCCGGTGTCTATCCGATCTACAAAGGTGAGCGTCTCAGCGCCGTCATCGCCAGGGCCGGTGGTTTTACCGATAAAGCGTACCCCAGAGGAGCTAAATTTACCCGCGAGATCGTTCGCAAACTCCAGCAACAGCGCATGGACGAAGCCCTGGACCGTGCCGAGGAAAACATCGTAAGTAAACAGACCGCCAGCCTCTCCGTAGCGGCGTCCAAAGAAGAGCTGGAGGCTACCAAGGCATCACTGGATGGGCTTGATCGGACAATCAAAATGCTCAGGGCGAAAAAGGCCGAAGGGCGAATGATAATAACCCTCACCACTCCTGAGAAACTCGCGGGGAGCCCCTCCGATATCGAGCTTGCCGGTGGCGATCAGCTCTACGTTCCCTCCGACCCGACCAGCGTCAATGTCCTCGGCTATGTGTACAACCCAACCACATCGCTTTATGAGCCGGGACGTGATGTGCGCTATTACCTGGATAAAGTTGGCGGTGCAACCAGCAATGGTGAAGAAGACGAAATGTATCTGGTGAAAGTGGATGGAACGGTGCTCAGTAAAAAAACGTCCAGTTCCTTCCTGTTTTATAATGGCTTTCTTTCCAGCCCGGTTGACTCGGGCGATACCCTTGTCGTACCCCAGAAGATCGAAAAAATCGCCTGGCTGCGAGACATCAAGGATGTAACCACCATCCTGGCAAATTTGGCCATTACCGCCGGCACGGTGTTGTTGGGCCTCAGGTAGTGAATTCGGAGTTCAAAGTTCAAAGTTCGGAGTTCGGAGTTCGGAGGAAAAATGAGGTTGAATTGTTTTTAAAATTGAGCGGTTTGAGGACATAGAATCCTGGAAAGAAGCACGGCATCTGGTAAAAGATATATACGCCGTTTTTTGTGGCTGCAAGGACCTAGGTTTCAGGGATCAGATTCAAAGAGCCGCTGTTTCTGTCATGACGAATATAGCAGAGGGATTTGATCGCGGCGGTAATAAAGAATTCATACACTTTCTGACCATTGCTCGTGGTTCACTTTCAGAAGTTAAAAGCCTCAGTTATGCCGCGCTTGATATTGGCTACCTGCAAGACAACAAGGTAACTTTGATTCAAGAGAGAATCATTAAACTTAGCAATCTCATAAACGGTTTTATCCGATACCTGAACAAAACAGATCGAAAAAAATAGAAATCAGTTCAATGTTAGAAACAGTTCAATGTTCAAGGTTCGAACCTACGAACCTTGAACCTCGAACCTTGAACCTCGAACCTCTAACCTCGAACCTCGAACCTTGAACCTTGAACCTTGAACCCTTACCCTGAGCCTCGAACGGAGTTTCATTGATGCAACAAACCAAAGAAAACCCGGAACCCAGAACCTCGAACCCCGATTTTATAGATTACCTCGAAATCATTATCAAGCGCTGGAAGCTCATCGTTGCCATCACTCTGGGAGCAACCCTGGTCACAGCCGTCATCTCCTTGTTCATCCCTAACATCTACTCCGCCAATGCAAAGATACTCCCCCCCCAGCAACAATCAGGACTGTTATCTACGGTCATGATGCAGGGCGCACTCGGTGCGGTCCTTGGCGGCAGCGATATTCTCGGAGATGCAAAAGCGACCAAACTTTATTCCGAACTGCTCAAGGTTGAAGCGTTGCGTGACCCGATCATCGAGCGCTTCAAGCTGCATGGGGTCTACAATAAAAAATTCCGACAGGATATCTACAAAGAGTTGAATAAAAATGTCATTATAACAGCAGGTAAAGAGGGTATCATCACCATAAGCGTTGATGACAAGGATCCCAAACGTGCGGCCGATATGGCTAATGCCTTTGTTGATGAACTGAAAAAGGTTTCCAGCTCCATGGCCATGACCGGTGCGGGTAATACCAAGGCTTTTCTCGAAGTGCGGATTACCAAGGCCAGGGATGAACTGACCCTTTCTGAAAACAATCTGAAGGCCTTTCAGCAGAAGTATAAAACTCTGGATGCCACTCAACAGGGGTCAGTGTCTGCAGGAGCAATGGCTAGCCTGACGGCGCAACTTACCTCCCAAGAGATGCAACTGGACATAATTCGTCGCACTTTTGCCGAGTCAAGCCAGGAGGTCAAAACACTCAGACAGTCAATCGGAGTGTTGAAAGAAAAGATTGCCAAACTTGGGAGTGGTGGTACCGGTAATTTGGCCGGATTTGAAAATATTCCGGAACGTGGCCAGGAGTATCTTCACCTGATGCGAAAGTTTAAAACCGCTGAATCGGTTTATGAAATGCTAACCAAGCAGTATGAAATGGCTCGGCTCAATGCGGAGAATGATGTCTCCACCATCCAGGTGATTCAGAAGGCATTGGTGCCGGAGCGGAAGAGCAAACCGGCACGCTTGAAAACTGTTGTCCTGGTTGCCTTTGCTGCTTTCTTATCCTCTGTAATCCTGGTGATTGCTCAGGAAGGATTTACCAAGATGTCTGAACACAAATTGAAGCGCTGGAAGTCACTTGGCGCTGGACAGTAATTTTTGCGAATCGAAAAAAATGTTGAGTGTATACCAAAGGAGACTTGGAGCTGGTTTCTAACAACCGCAATTACATAAGTCTCTTCTTCTCATACGGACTATCATTACTGGTAGTAGGGCTCTCTTACATTTACTACTCAAAAAAATTAAGTGTCGCAGAGTTCGGGCTCTATTCCATTGCTTTGACCATTGGGGCTATTGGAATATTCCTGTTAGATGGCGGCCTGAAAATTGCCATCATAAAAGGCGATGAACAACTCTCTCCTCGTAAGCAGGGTGTCCTTCTCAGTTGGCTCTTTGCTATTTCTGTAGTGCTTTCACTATTGTTTTTATTAATCAGATATCCACTTGAGTATTTTATACCGTCAACAAGCGATGATTACCTTTTTTTGTCACTATTTGCCATTGTATATCTTTTGAGCTACCCTTTTATCGTCATACCAACTGCATTTCTCGAACGAAAGCTCAATTATCAGCGTTTGGCATGGGTGGAAGCAACCAGCATAGCATTGGAACGAGGACTCCCGGTAATCCTGCTCATGCGGAGTAGTATGGGCATCTATTCGTTTGTCATAGCTTTAGTATTAGGGCGATCATTTAGAGCGCTTGCTGTATGCAGTGCCCATCCGGTACGTCCGTGTCTGCCAAAGCGCATGGAGCTGAAAGATGTTGCCCCACTTATGGTTGAGGGAGGGTGGGTTCAGCTCGCCACAGGTTTTTCTCTGATACGGGATAATCTCCATGTATTATTAATCGGTCCGTTATATGGAAAAATCTGGGTAGGCTACTACTCTTGGGGTTTACAGCTTTGCATGCTGCTTTCGCAAGCTTTTGCCCAGGTTTCGGCGCGTATATCGCTGCCACGCATGGCCCAAACCAACGAGCCGTCCCATCGTTGGGAGATATGTATTACTCAGGTTCGTTTATTGGTTATTCTGACGTTCCCTTTGCTTCCTGCGGCTATGATAGTCCTGCCTGGTATAAACAATTGGCTGTTTGCAGGTAAATGGGAACCGGTATTTGCCCTGCTACCGTTTCTCTTTGCCAGAATGGTTGCAGGGATGGCGATGACTCCCGTTGGAGTCCTCGTTCCGGTTCAAAGCGGTGGCTATGTATTTGCACGAGCAACCATTCTCTGGACCTTGATGGAAATAGTAGCAGCACTATTAGCAATCGTCTGTTTTGGCACAAGAGGGCTTGCAATAAGTTACTCTCTGATGGCGTATTTTGGCCTGGTAATCTACATTAAGGCAATAGGCATACTTCCTGCTTCGAGAACCAAGGAATTATTTCGGATTATCTTTTTCCGTCCGGCACTCTTAGTGTCATTTGGAGCGTTTGGGTTGTTGTTTGCCTATGGCAAAAGTGCTGGAATCTTTTATGGCCTTTTGCCTTCTTGGATAGTGGTGGTTGTGTTGGCAATAATAATTGTGTCATACGCATCAGAAAAAGAAATATGGCGTTACATTCTACGAACGGAGAACAGTTAACCACACTGAGTAATTACAAGGGATTGATCAATGGCTAAAGATGAAACAAATGAGTTCATCAATAAACTTACGCTAAACAATGACATCGTTAGCATTACTGGAGCATTGTCGAGAAATAAAGAAACTGCTCGGTTATGTTCAGGCGGTGTACGCATTCTTGATCTTGGTTGCGGCACTGGAGAATTGATTAATCAATTAGCTGGTAAATACGAGGAGGTATATGGAGTCGATTCATCTGACTCAGCATTGAATGAGGCTGTTCGAAAAGGATATCGAATAGCAAAGATAGATTTGGATAACGAAACACTGCCATTTGCAGATAATTGGTTTGATACAGTTGTTACTCTTGATGTTATTGAACATGTGTATGATCCTTTGTCCTTTATCAAAGAACTGTCTCGGGTATTACGTCCAGACGGAGAACTAATTATTTCAACGCCAAATATACGATTTTGGAAACATATATTTAACCTAATGATATTGGGGAGATTTCCTAAAACTACATCTGTGACGGAAGTATATGATGGTGGGCATATCCATTTTTTTACTTTCTCAGATATTTCACATTTACTTGGTGGCAATTATACCGTCGTTCATAAATCAGGAATTTGTGTTGCACCTAGCTGGAAACGACGGTTATCTCTTGCGATCACAAGCATATTGGGTCCCAAATTTCAACTGGAATTCATGCAACATTCAATTCTTGTAAAAGCTATAAAAAAGAATGAAAAAAATGAAAAGGTTTAATATGTCATGCCCGCTGTGCAAGTTCGGTGATGATTATATTTTGAATATAGAAACAATTTCCGTAAGCTCACTGGCTCGCGTCCTTAAACGCCAGTTCGGAATAGTGTTGCAAATGCTTGACATTGAATTAATCGATCTTCTTGAATGTACCGAGTGTGGATTGCGCTTTTATAATCCAGTGATAGCAGCTGATGAAGGCTATTACAACATACTTCAAAAACACGATTGGTACTATCTGGCTGACAAAGCCGAGTATACAGTGGCGATCCCATTTATTCCATCAGGATCAAGAGTCTTGGAGATAGGAGCTGGCAAAGGTGAATTCGCACGAAGAATTGAAAACTGCGAGTACACCGGTCTTGAGTTTAGCCACAAGGCTATCGAAATGGCACACCAGCACGGAACTACTTTGTTACCTGAACTTGTCGAAGATCATGCTCGAATACACCCTCAAACTTATGATGTAGTGTGTTCTTTCCAAGTGTTAGAGCATGTGCAGAATATACGTTCTTTTTTGGATGCGGCTGTTGCCTGTCTGAAGCCGGGGGGGCTTTTGGTCCTATCTGTTCCGAATGATGAAAGTTTTATGGGGGCCGGTATTAATAATGTACTTAATTTGCCTCCACATCATCTGAGCAGATGGACCGGTCGGTCACTTGAAAACGCCGGAGAGCTTTTGGGTCTTGATATTGTTGCGCTTCACCGTGAGCAGCTATCTGATGATCATTGCAGGCCATACGGCCAACTGGTTACGGCTCATGCTATTTTGCGTTTTATGAAAAAGACACCACAATCTTTGATGCCGGCATTCGAAAGCTTTTTACCGCGACTCGCAATAAAAGTGTTCGGAAGATTGATAGCATCAGGAATCGGCAATCAGTGTATGCGTCCGTTAGGGCATTCGATTACTGCTGTTTTTCAGAAACCTGCTGGGGACAGGGGAAGATGAAGATCCTCTTTGTCAGCAACCTGTATCCGCCTGAGATAATTGGAGGTGCCGAGACCTATCTGGAGCGTTTAACAACTGTCTTGGTTGAACAAGGACATCAGGTGGCGGTGTTCACGACAGGCCGCCGGAGTGCGAGCGAACAGCGCACCGGAGTATCTGTCTGCCGCAGTCGCGCCGCGAATATCTTCCCTCTGGCTGATTTCCCACTTCGCCCTTCCTGGCAGAAACTTATCTGGCGCACCGGCTCCTATCTGCTGCCCCGCAACCTACTGGCTGCTCTTGACGGGATGATTTCCAGTTTTCAGCCGGAGATCATCTGCACGGAGAATGTGCAGGGATTTCCATTGGCGCTTTTTGACCGGCTACGACGTACAAATGTTCCTCTTGTTCATACTATTCATGACTATTTTTTTCTCTGTCCTCGCCTTTCACTTATGCACCGAGATGGTGAACTTTGTTGCTTGCCGGGTTTGGAAGCAATCAAAGGACGTGCAGCAAAAAGTGTCTGTCTGTACTACCGTTCCCTAATGTTACGACGGACTAAAGGCCTCTACAAGGCGGTGATAGCGCCATCACGCTTCATACTTGATGCCCACTACTCTGCGGGGCTCTTTACCGATATCAGCAATGAGGTCATACCACTGGGGAGTACTTTTCCTATACGCCCGGCCCCAGAGAAAAGGCAGCCCGGGCCACTTCGTCTCCTCTCAGCAGGTGCCTTGTCTAACCACAAGGGTGGTAAGCAACTGCTCGATTTACCACGCGTCCTGGGTGGCCCCGATTTTCATTTCGACATTGCAGGGGGTGGTGAACTCGAAGGAGCTTGGCGCGAGTTGGCCACGCGCGATCCGCGAGTCCGTTTCCACGGATTCGTCACCGGAGCCGAGAAGGAACGACTGTTCTCAGAGGCTGACTTGTTCTTACTACCTTCGATCTGGTACGACAATTCACCTGTGGTAATCTATGAGAGCTTTTCGTACGGTCTGCCAGTCATCGCAAGCGACATCGGCGGGATACCGGAACTTGTTAGGGATGGGTATAACGGGATGCTTGTTCCTCCGGGTGATGGTGATAGCTTGGCAGCAGCGGTACGGAGCTTCGGAGAAGATCTGCATAAACTTGCAGCAATGCGAGGTAATGCCTACGAATCGTCATTGAACTATTCGTTTGATAAGCATGTTTCTGAATTTATGCGACTTATATCTTCTATTACTGGTGCAGTGTGAACACGACACGATTCAACAGTATACTTCTGAGTACAGGTATATTTTTACTATTTGTTGTTTCCTATAATGTACTCGCTTGGAAATCGATAGAAAGTGCCGAAACACTACTCTACGCAGTGTTTTTTGGATCGCTGTTCTTCCACTCCTTTAACAGAGACCCTTATAATTGCCTGTATTTTTTTATTTTATGGTTACCTTTCCAAACATTTGTACTCTCGATGATGTCCGCAACGGATATATTTAGCAACAGCCTGATTACATTTCTAGCCGCACTTAAAGAGCTCGCTCTTGCGGTACTTCTTACCACGATGCTTAATAAACGGATGATCCAGTGGGAACGTCTTTCAAAGGGTGATAAACTCTTTCTGCTGAATATTGCAATTATTTTGTTGTACTTTGTTATTCCAGATTCTGTTTTCGGAGTGTCAGGCGGTCTTAAAGTCAGGATATTTGGTCTGCGTGCATCATTGGTCACATTATTATTATTTCTCGTAGGAAGATACGTCCCTTATGATGTTGCAGGTGTCACAAAGGCTATTAAATTGCTCTGCGGCGTTTGTGTGTTGGTAATATTGTTTGGCATAGTTGAATTATTATTCATTCAGCGACAAACTCTAATCTCAGGGCTTATCTCCTACAACCGTTTGAAGGGTGGAGACCTTGAAAATCTGGGGACTGTGGACTTCAGTTATATCGTCGAATTCGGTGGCATTTTGGTAAAGCGAATGATGTCTTTTTTTCTTTCTCCACTCGGGTTGGCCTATTTTATGATTTTCCCATTTGCTTTTGTTCTGTCGGCCTTTCATCAGCAAGATGTATGGGAGAGAAAAGTACTCCCAAACCCGCTGTTTCTTCTGACTCTTATCGGTATTGCCATTCTGCTTTCGAATACTAGAGCAGTCATCGCTGCATGCCTCTTAATAGTTGTAATTGTTTATTCGGGACGACGTTCTTACAAAGGGTTTGTTGTTCTCGGTTTGTTTGCATTAGTAATAGCAGTAAGCCCATTGAAGTCGATTATTACTGCGACAACAAGTCTTGAGGATCCCTCAGCCAGTGCCCATGCGTTTGCATATGTGATGGGTGTCGAAAGAGTCCTTAGCCATCCGCTTGGTATAGGTCTTGGGCAGGCAGGCCCAACATCTTTCACGATTAAGGGCGCTGGAGGTTTGTACGGTCAAGATGATGCCAGTGTTGGAGAGAGTCTTTATTTGACCATTGCTATGGAAAGAGGTTTACCAGGTCTTGGAGTTTTTATTATTTTTGTTAGCTATATTGCCTGGACGGGAAAAAAACTTTCAGAAATGAACGTTGACGAACTTAGCACCATACTCGGCATGGCAATTTTCCTCTCCACAGCTGGCTTCATGATTGCGTCGATTCCAACAGAGGTTTGGCTCGGTTTTCAATCCGCCGGCATTTATTGGTGGTTTGCTGGCTTAGCCGTGCAAAGAGTCTCTCATTACAAACTGGAGAGTGTCAGGTGAGAATTGGCTCAATATATACACTATATGGTCGTAGAGCTGGCGCTGAATTGCTTACAGAACAAACGCTACTAGGAGTCTCTAGTCGTTTTAGGGATATTACTTTTGTAGTTTATTGTAACAAAGAGGCATGTGATTCACTTCCAAACTCATCTCGCATAGAGAAGCGTTACGTTGAAGCGCTAAATAACCAATATAGCAAGATGCTTTGGATTGAGTTTGTTTCAAAACGAGAATTAATTAGAGACAGAGTTGATATGTTCTGGATAAATAGCGGATGTAATGCTTTTCCTGGGCCATGGAATGTACCTACACTGGTCTCTTTTATGGATTTTGGTGAATATCATGTTCCGCATAAGTATGACTTCAAACGATTGATATCCCGTAAGTTGATTTGTATCCCTAGATCCCTAAAGCGCGGAACTGTCTTTACAACCATTTCCAATAGTACAGCGAATGATTTATTCAACTTATTTAACAAGAAATCTACTGTTATTTATCCGGGTGCTTCACCGCGTCCTTTAAGTACAGGTTCATCTGATTACAAAGAAGTAATTAGGTCCGAAACGGGACATAGATACGATGATTTCATTTTAGTACCCGGCAGAACAGATTTTATTGGTAAAGGTCTCGATGTCCTCTTGAATGCGTATAGCCGCATTCTACGTTTTAATGTAAACGTTCCACCATTGGTTTTGGTTGGTCCCGCCGGCGAACAGCACGAGTTACTTTTGCGGGAAATTTCTTCGCTCGACCTCAAGGACAGGGTTGTTTGGCTAGGGAGGGTAAGTGATTCATGCCTCAATTCACTTTATAAGTTGAGTAAATTCGTTGTCTTCCCATCTCGTTTTGAGGGTTTTGGGTTTCCTTTATTGGAAGCAATGCAATTTGGCAAACCAATTATTTCTTCAGACGCTGGGTCTTTACCTGAAATTGCGAGTGATGCCGCTTTGATTTTTCCTTCTGGCGACAGCTCTGCACTTGCAACTGCAATGGTGCAATTGATATCCGATCCTGACTTGGGAAGTAAACTAATTTCCTTAGGTTTGAAACGAGTCAATGATTTTAGCTGGGAACAAACATATTCGAAAATATACAATTTATTTTTACATATGAATAATAGTAATAACCATTTTGACTCACGCTTCCAATGAAGAGAGGTTAAATATTTTGAAAGTTCTTATGCTTAACGCCCCACCAATGAAAACCATGGGTGTAGTTGGTTTTATGTATCCACCCTTGGGAATACTCTATCTCGCTTCATATGCAAGAGAGAATCTGGCTGGGCTTGAAATAAAAGCAATCGACGGGTACCAAGAAGCATTCGACAAACTACCTGACATGATAACTGATTTTAAGCCTGATGTGGTTGGTGTGTCATTTACAACTCAAGCCGCAACAGGCGCATACGAAATTATCAGACGAGTCAAGCATGCCTTGCCAGGGACTCTGATAGTTTCCGGAGGCCCTCACGCAACTCTTCTGCCGTCAGAAGTACTTGATAAATCACTGACGGATATCGTTGTCATTGGGGAAGGAGAGGAAACTTTCCTGGATATACTTAACGCTTTTAAAGAAAAAAGAGCGATTGAAAATATTGCAGGAACTGTATTAAAACCTAACGGAACCATCCGCTTCAATCCCGTTCGCCCTCTCATAAAAGATCTGGACACAATCCCCTTTCCCGCAAGAGACCTGTTGGATATGCGTAGATATCCTGGTTACCATTATAAAAAACGTAAGATTGATACATCTCTCATTTCGGGACGTGGTTGCCCATTTGACTGCGTTTTCTGCTCTAATCCGGTCTGGAAGAATCAGAAACCTTGGTATCGTCTTCGTTCGCCTCAAAATATTGCGGATGAAATAGAACACCTCATGAAAGATTTTGGAATATATGAGTTTTATGATGAAACCGACGAATTTAATGGTAATCTCAATTGGGCAAAAGCGGTCTGCGATGAGTTGATTAAAAGAAATCTTGATATTAGTTGGAAAGCTCAAATGCGCGCGGACAATGTGGATGATGAGTTGGCTCACAAAATGGTTCAGGCTGGTTGCTGGCTTGGTTTTTTTGGCGTTGAAAGCGGAAATGACCGTACGTTGGAGGGTATCGGAAAGAAACTCTCCGTTGCAGATATAAAGCGTTCATTGCGCACGCTCAAGCAAGCAAAGATGAAAACATTTGCACTTCTTATGGCATTTAACGTTTGGGAAGAAGACAATCAGTTATGCTTTGAAACAAAGCAGGATACTATGAATACTCTCAACTTTGCAAAAGAGATGGTTCGCGAGAATATAGTGGATCTTATCAGTTGGTCTTTAACAACGCCTTTTCCTGGAAGTAAGTTATATGATATTGCATTGAAGTATGAACTGATTCCGGAAGATCGGATTGGAAGATGGGAGTTATGGGATCCGTCCTCAAATTTTGTAATGGATCTTCCTGGAATTACATATCAGGACTGGGTGGATATTCAAACTAAAGGGAAAAAATTACAGGCAAGACTCCTCATAAAAAGCGGTACGTTTAATATTAATTCAATCGGACTGTATGCTAAAAAGGGACTATCTCTAATTAAAAATATAATAGGGCTGTCAAACAAAAACGCTTAACTATATCAAAATACTTCAAACTGAACAGGTGGTCTAACTAGTGTCTCGTGCGGTTAGTTATATCTAAATATAACTAGGTGTGATATAGTGCTTTTTATGGCACGCACACCCGAACAATTTGAATTAACAGCAGCAGACCG